>Ga0208856_1000065_pt1 | contig 45117 bp, 31 predicted proteins | sample LakMenEpi13Jul12_FD_150690 | JGI IMG/M metagenome (GOLD analysis project Ga0208856, IMG submission 150690) | Freshwater microbial communities from Lake Mendota, WI - 13JUL2012 deep hole epilimnion (SPAdes) | ecosystem: Environmental > Aquatic > Freshwater > Lentic | place: Lake Mendota, Madison...
ATGCCCTGAGTTTTCCCCTGCCCGCCCTGCTCTTCCTCAAACTTCTTTGCAAGTCCAAAATCAGTGATCTTTGCAACAGTATCGCCCAGATGATAGGAGGTAAGAGTAAGTTCATCCTTCTGCGGTTTCTTACCACCCTGCATGAGGATATTTGCAGGCTTGATATCGCGGTGTATGATGCCGCTTTTATGTGCAACATCAATTGCATCAGCAAGCGTAGCCACTAATTTCGCAGCATCTTTGGGCTGCACTAAACGCCCGGAAATCATGTCTTCCAAACTTGCGCCGTTAACTAGTTCCATGACAAAGTAAGGTATGCCATCAAATTCATTGATGTCATAAACTTGGATGATGTTGGGATGATGCATCATGCCCAAGGCTTCAGCTTCTTTTCGCAGTCTAGATTTTAAATCAGCAGATAATTTGCCCGCACTCAATAAAGTTTTGATTGCGACGGGTCTGTTAAGGGTGGTCTGGCTGGCTTTGTAAACAACGCCCATGCCGCCACGGCCTATCTCGCCTGATATTGTGTAACCCGGAATAGTGGGTTGAACATCGCCTGCTTGCATTTTATCTGCAAACGCTTCATTAAAGCCTACACTAAGCGTTTTTATTTGTGCTTGATCAATTACCTGTTCGAAGCCGATGGTTTTATCTTGTGAAGTTGGTTCGATGTGAAGGACGGTCTTGGAATTATTAATTGCGCTTTTGAAGGCATCAAGCAAACTGGGGTTCGCAGCGCAAGCTTCTTCGGGAGTCAGGGTATTACCAGACTTTGTCTGCTCTTCATACTTCTTTAAAATTTCCTGAAGCTCTTTGCTGTCTTGCATTGCTAATGATCCAATAGATGAAAGGAAATCTATTAAATATCATAACCGCAGTTGGCGATTTAGCAGCAAGAAATTAGGAAGCCCTGCCCGCGACAAAGATTCCCCCAGCAAAAGAGGGATCGAAAGCGAAGAAGTTGAGCGGGAAAGGCTGGTTAAGAGAATTAAAGGTGCTGATATTCGGGCCCCCGCCTATTCCTGCGCCAGTGATGATATCTGCACTGGTGGAAGTAGGAGACATCAAGCCGGTGGAAACACGAACGCCCCCAGAAAAGCCCACGGCATAGGCGAAGAAGTTTTGCACCATGTTTCCGCTATTATCAAAGACCCGCACATTAGGGCCCCCACCCGCCCCAGCGCCTACTAAGATTTTATCAAATGAACCGCCGCCGATGTTTCCTGACCCTACATAAACACCACCTAAGAAAGTAGGATCATAAGCGAAGAAATCTTGAATGACCGCAAGGTTTGCACCTGAAAGAACTTTGATTCTGGGCCCGCCCCCAGCACCTGCGCCGACGATGATATCGTAATTGGAATCGCCATCAATCAAACCTGCTGCAAGGTTGACACCGCCTGTGAAGGTAGATTCAAAAGCAAAGAAATCTAAAATGATGGCACCATTAAGGCCACTGAAAACAGTGACTCGCGGGCCACCGCCTGGGCCTGCCCCAACCAGCATATCATCGTAGCCATCGTTGTTGATATCTGCCGAAGCAAGGGTAACACCCCCAGAGAAGCTGGATTCAAAAGCAAAGAAGTTATAAAGGACGGTGGTGTAATCTGCACCGGAGAATACCTTGATATTCGGACCGCCACCAGGGCCAGGGCCGGTGATGATATCGACAAAGCCATCACGGTTGACATCGCCCATTGCGATAGTAAAGCCGCCTGTGAATGCAGAGCTATAGGCTTGAATATCTGCAACGAATTCATCTGGATTAGTTATGGTGGAATCATAAACATGCGCATTGGGTGTAGAAAAAGAGCCATTGCCCGCACCAGGGCTTGCAGCAAAATTCGTGGTCGTAATGCGATTGCTAACAGGAGTACCAACGATGAGATCGATGGCTCGGGCAAAGGCAGAAACCCTAGCATAAGATCCGGTAGAACCAAACTTACTATCATCTGATGATCCACTTGTAATCCCAGCAATGGTCAAACCGGAAGAAGTGTTGAAGAACGCAGGACCACCTGAATCACCACTGCCCACTGCGGTTTCAACTAAAGTTGCACCGCTAAAAACCCCCAGAGTTGAAGGAATACTGTAATCATTGGTGAAGGTGTTTTCTGCAGAGGTGCCATCATCAAAGTCGTAGGCGAGATTGCGGAAATATGCGGGGCCTTCGGTTAAATTATCGGTGGCTTCAAAAGTATTAGTTCCCACTCTTTTAGTTCCAGCAGTGACATCGTTCTGCCCGGTCGCCCCAACGCCTGTATCGCCAAACCCTACCATGGTAAAGTCTTGACCGATTTCATCATGCAGGCGGTAGATATCATATCCTTGAATGCCAGAGGGAACGGCTCCGTTGATTCGTATAAGTGCTACATCATTGGGAACAATATTGCCGCTGTCGTTTGGGTCATATCCATTAACAACGAATACATCTGCAGCGGTGTAAACGATGCTCTGGGTTCCACCAGCGGTTACGAAATCGATGGTTCCAGATAGCTTGGTGCCATTATTGTTGGTGACAACATGCGCAGCGGTAAGAATAAATGTTCTGTCAATTAAAAGGCTGCCCGTGCCAATGAAAGCTTGAGCGCCATCAACTGCGTTAATAAGAACCACACCATCATATTGAGGCGCTAAAGTAGCTGGAGCATCAGCAAAAGCGCCAACGACTGGCACGGTACGATCTTCAAGGAATTCGAGTGATAATTTTTTTGCTAAGTGTTGTTTACGAGTACGCTTCATATTGATCCTTTTAAGGAGCCTAAATCTTTCCCCATGTACCCCACTTTACACATTGCTCCTTGTTTTACAAACTCTTTTTATCGATAAATTAATAGTGTGGGTGCCAGAAAACCCTTCTTTGTGTCCATAGATTAAATCGACTTCTTAAAGGTTGAGCTTCACTCGGGTGATAAAATCGAAGGTTAGAGCAGTATTGGATAATATTGCAGCTCGTGAGATTTGCTAAACCTTGAAGAAGATCTTTCTGCGGTAGAGCCAGTAAGCAAGCGACCAATGGCAACAGACCACCAAAAGTGCTAAAAGCACCGGCCCCCAATTGCCCAATCCTGTTAAAGCGTGGCTGGTGAAAGGCATGAGCAGGTTGCGAAATTGCCCGGTGAGAATTCCCGCAGACATATACAGGAAGATCGAGTTCATCCCTGCAATCATAAAAGGGTTGGCCCAGGCTTTTTTACCAAGGCCCTCCGTCAATGAGTGAAAGAATGCAAAAATCAGGCAGGTCCACCCTGCTGCAAATAATCCAAAAGATGCAGTCCAGATTTTCTTCACCATGGGAATGGGAAAACTTAAGCCCCATCCCAATGCCAGCCCTGCTAAGCCTGCTAGTACCAAGGTTTTAATTTGTACTTTTACTTCCCACTGTTCACGAAACATTCTTCCGATCATGCAGCCAAAAATAATCGTTGCAGATGCTGAAAGAGCATTAAGGGTTGCATAACCCCCGGTACTATTTGGAAACACCGTTGGGTAACCAAGCGAGGTGAAGAAATGGCTTAAATGTGAATCAAGAATGTAACCAATGTTTTTGTCCCGCTCCCAGGGGTCGTAGCCCTCGCCTTTGTAATATCCAAAAAGTAAATGCAATGCGGTATGAAGTAGCAAGCACCCCACTGCCACTGATAATTGTTTTTTCCAACTTAGCGTGAGTGTAAAAAAAGCAACGATGTAACCCAGTGCGATTTGTTGAAGCACCCGGATGAATTGCACAATAGGTTCGGGCTTGCTCATGGAATCAAGAAGTACACCTAAAAGAATTAGTAGGAACGCTCTTTTAAAAGCGTGTTGCAATTGCACCGCCCAAGATTCGCCCCGATCCATTCGCAAACCAAAAGCCACAGGCATCGATACGCCTACCAAAAACATGAATGAAGGTTGGATCAAATCCCAGAAGGTGCATCCGACCCATTCGCGATGGGTGAATTGATCTGCAAGCCATCCCCAGTTGGGATCTTTGAGAAGTTTGCCCAAGCCCATGCCGCCCGAAATCATTGCAAGCATAGTGAAGCCACGATAGGCATCGATAGAAAAAACACGGGAAGTTGCAACAGGGTTCATGGTTTTTTACCTCAGGGTGAGGAGATTATTCTGCCATGCTTTGATTGGATTTACCAAGGAAATATAAGCTATGCTGCATTGCGCTCAAAATTGGTATCTTCATCTGCGGTTTGATAAGCTTTATGTCTGGGGTGATACTTTTCGCTGGGGATGGGGATGTCTTCAACTTTTTCTTCCAGACTTTTGATGGCTTTGGTTTGATCTTTTGAGTAATCGAGATAAAGGCTGACAAGTCTCGCAAGTAAAACCGTAACAAGAAACTGACCAAACACCGCTTCAAGCCAAACTATGGTTCGTGCAATGGGAGCAAGAGGTGTCACATCGCCAAAGCCTACCGTGGTTAGGGTGATAAAACTGAAGTAAAGAAGAACAGAGCTACGCACATGATGATTATAGGTGCCATCTTCATCATCAAGAAATTTCATATTCGCAACTGAAAAGGATCCGGGGGAAAATTCTTCCACCATGCCATAGATATAAGCCCAGATCGTGCCAACAAGAAGGTAAAGGCAGCAACCGCCAATGATTTTGTCGAAGCCGATGGCTTTGTCGAGCCAAAGTTCGCGAAACAAATAAAAAGCGAGGCTGAAAAAGAAAACCATATGAGAAACCATCCTAGGCACCATGATCCATTTAGGATGGGACAACCCGGGTAAGTTATCAGGCAGAATCAACAAAGCGCAGCCAATCAAACAAAAAGGTAGCGAGAAGAAATAAATGAACTTTGTGGCTTCATCATTATTTCTAAGAGCATAAGGGACAGAGAAAAGGAAAAAGGCGAAGAATAAAGCAAGGATGTCATCGCCTGAATCGGAATGATCTAAAGAGGGGAAAATAATTGCGAGCAAAAGTAGGTTGAGCAAGACCCAAAAAAAGCGATCGTTAACACAAACTTTTTGAACCAACCGATTGAAACTCCCCAGCCATGAATTTTTATCTGAAGAGGATTCTTCAGCTAAAATATAGCCCGCTTCAGCCTGCACATTATTGTTTATGTTACTCATACAATCAAAACCATAGACGCCTTAAGTCAACTCAGGTAAGGCGGATCTATAGCTATTGGTGAAAGTTGAGTAAAGATTGATTTAGAGCGAATTAATCAAGGCAAATAAAATCAAACTCTCTGCAATACGGTCGCAGGTGGTTTGGGTGGGATAGTTAGTTTTGGGGTTTGGTTTTCTTCTTGAAAACCATTAAGGTTTCATCGGTTCCCGGAATTGCTTCGAACTTGGCGGGGCGATCTTTTCCTTTGGGCGCCATGCAGATGGTGAGGATATCGCCTTCAAGTTTATAAATTCCTAGAAGTTTTTCTCCCTTCATGGTGCCCCCGTCTGGGCTGACATCAAGAGTTTTCGGATTTATCTCTGGATTGAGTTCAACGGTGGTGCCTGCAAATCTTTTGCCATCCCTTTTCCAAACCACATGCTTGCCATCGACCATTCTTTCAATGGAATCAACAGTTTCTTTGGCAGTTTCTTTACCATTGCGCGTAAAAGAAGTAACTTGCCAAACGCCTTGATGAAGGGATTCTTCTTGTTGGAGTTTAGTTTCTTTAGGGTCAACTGCAGAAGCAAAAGTGGCAACCAACAAAGTAAAAAGAAGAGAGTATCGAGTAATCATGCAGTCTCCGATAAAATTCAACCAAAACAGCCCTAAAAATTGATTCACTATTATTTTAGGGTATCAATTGAAGAGCATACGCACAAAGGTTACATTATTAGCTTACTAAATTCCTACCCTTTGATGTTCTAACCCGAGATCCCCAATGAATAGTATCGGCCTTGCTTTAGGAATGATGACACTGATTTGTAACGCAGACACCGATTGGGTGGAATTAATTCCAGAAGGTAAACTGGATGCGTTTAAAAAAGCATCTCCCAAGTTTGTCTGGACGGATAAAATTACCCTTGATGGCGCCAAGCAAAATAAACTTGCAGCAAGCAAAGATAAAGGTGCTATCCTTTTCAATAATAATGAAGGACTTCCAGGCTTAGTCACCAATCAATCCTGGGGCGATCACGAAATACATCTCGAGTTCTTAGTTGCAAAGGGTTCCAACTCGGGCATCAAAATGCACATGCTCTATGAGATTCAAATCTTCGACAGCTTCGGAAAAACCAATTTAACTGGTTCGGATTGCGGTGGCGTTTACCCCCGCTGGGAATACAAACCAGCCTTTACCTACATCGATAAAGGCGTGCCCCCCTCGAAGAACGCCTGCAAGCCCGCAGGCGAATGGCAAACTTTGGACATCACCTTTATAGCGCCTAGCTTTGATGAGGCAGGCAACAAGGTTAAAAACGCTCGGCTGCCCAAGGTGCTTTTGAATGGCGAATTGATTCACGATAACGTGGAGCTACTCACCCCGACAGGAAACAACTTCAAGTTAAAGGAAAAGAGTAAAGCCCCAATCATGATACAAGTGGATCACGGCCCGGTGGCATTCAAAAACATTAAAGTTCGAGAATTGCAAAAGTAACTTTTTAAGAATGGTTGTCATGACAACTCCCGCATTTATCTTGGCTTGGCTGATAGTTAGTGCAGATCCTGCGCAGATTAATTTTTCGCGGGATATACTTCCTATTCTTTCTGATAACTGCTACTCATGCCATGGGCCTGATGAAAAAGCACGCAAAGCGAAACTAAGGCTGGATACTCAGGAAGGCGCGTTTGCAAAATCGAAGTCGCCTGGAGCCCATATCATCAAGGCTAAAGACATTTCGAAAAGCGAGCTGTACCAACGCTTGATAACCTCCGACGAAAAAGAGTTAATGCCCCCGCCCTCCTCTGCCAGAAAGCTTGGGAAAAATCAGATCGAACTATTGAAGGCGTGGATCGATCAGGGTGCGAATTGGGGGAAACACTGGGCATTTGAAGCTCCCATCAGGCCTAATGTTCCTGTTTCAATAAGCAATGCTCGGACTTCTAATCCCATTGATTCTTTTATTCTTGAGAAGCTGAAGGCTGAAGGGTTAAAGCAAGCGCCACGTGCCAACCGTGAGACTTTGGTTAGGCGATTGTATCTTGACCTTACAGGCTTGCCCCCGAATTTAGTACAAGCAGAGTCTTTTATTAATGACAACTCGCCCAACGCCTATGCAAAGCTGGTAGATGGTTTACTTGCCAGCCCGCATTATGGCGAACGCATGGTCTGGGATTGGCTTGATGCCTCGCGTTATGCGGATAGCAATGGGTATCAGGGCGATAACGAACGAACCATGTGGCCTTGGCGTGATTGGGCAGCTTCCGCTTTCAATGATAATCTTTCGTTTAAGGATTTCACCACTTGGCAACTCGCAGGCGATCTTCTTCCAAATGCGACATTTGAACAACGCCTTGCAACCGGCTTCAATCGCAATCACATGATCAATGGCGAAGGCGGTAGGATCGCAGCAGAAAACCGTATCGATTATGTGATGGATATGTCCGAAACCATGGGGACAATCTGGCTGGGCCTGACCTTCAATTGCTGCAGATGTCATGATCATAAGTACGATGCACTTTCGCAAAAGGATTACTATCAACTTTTCTCATTCTTTAATAACACGCCTGTTGATGGTGCAGGTCGTAGTGCACAAACGCCTCCAATCTTGGAATGTTCCACTCCTGAACAACTTCTGAAAAAGAAGCAGATGGATTCTTCCGTAGGGAAGGTTCAATCCCAGGTTGAAGAACTCGAGAACAAAATATTTCCAAGGGATAAAGGTAAAAAAGCCTCAGACTCTGATGTTGCAAAGGACTATGCCAAGGAAACGAAAGAAATTCTTTCCAAGCCTGCGGGCTCGAGAGGCAAGGCGCAACTTCAACAACTTGCAAAGGCAGTTGAAAAATCTAAACCAGAACTCTTTCAAATTCTCAATAACCTCATCAAAACGATTGACGAAAGGGATAATTTTGCAAAATCCCTTCCTTTAGTTATGGTGATGGAAGAACTTCCCAAATCCCGTGAAACTTTCATCCTTGACATTGGCAATTACGAAAAGCCCATGGCCAAAGTTGGTATTGCTGTCCCTGCCGTGCTTCCGCAAATTCGCAAGGCTGATTCAATCAACAGGCTCGATCTGGCACAGTGGCTTGTAACCAAGGAAAACCCCCTTACCTCGCGGGTGATCGTTAATCGATTTTGGCAGCAATTCTTTGGAACTGGAATCGTTAAGACATCCGAAGACTTTGGCGTGCAGGGAGAAAAACCCTCTCACCCCGAACTTCTTGATTGGCTTGCAGTGGAATTCCAAGATAGTAATTGGAATGTCAAACATCTTGTTCGACTGATCTTGCTTAGCGAAACGTATCAACAATCTTCGAAGTTGGATCCTGAGGCAAAAGAAAAAGATAGCGCCAACAGGTTTCTTTCCCATGGCCCAAGATACCGCAGGCCCGCATGGATGATCCGTGATCAAGCGCTTGCTTCATCTGGACTTTTAATTCCTCAAATTGGTGGCCCACCCACTAGGCCCTATCAGCCACAAGGTATCTGGGAAGATGCAACCTTTGGTAACAAAAAATATGTTCAAGACCAAGGCGAAAACCTGTACAAGCGAAGTGTCTATACCTTTTGGCGCAGGATCATCGGCCCTACCATGTTCTTTGATACCCCCGCTAGGCAGTATTGCAATGTCAAGCTTTCCCGCACCAATACTCCGCTTCATGCCCTCGCAACCCTCAACGATACAACCTATGTTGAAGCATCGCGTGTGCTTGCGCAAAGAGAACTTCTTGCAACAAGCAACAAGGTTGAAGTTTTGGATGAAGTTGTGATTGAAAATATCTTTCGTTCCATACTTGCAAGGAAACCAAGTAACGAGGAAGCTGCCATTTTATCTGCTGCAGTTAAGCGGTATCAAGATGCCTTTGAAAAAGATGCTGAAGCTGCGAAGAAATTTATCGCAGTGGGAAAAATGCCTGCGAGCACCGCCATCGATAGTAAAAAGCTTGCAGCGTTTGGCACCCTTGCCCTTTCCCTTTTCAACCTTGATGAGGCCTTGAACAAGGAATAATTATGGATCCTAGAATTCAACAATCGTTGCTGGTGAACCGGAGGGAATTCTTCGGGAAGCAGGCCTTGGGATTAGGCACTGCTGCGCTTTCAGGCTTGCTTGCAAAGGATGGGTTCGCTGCTGCCCCCCAGAATAATAGGCTGCCCGATCTTCCCCATTGGAAACCCAAGGCCAAGAATGTCATCTATCTATTTCAGAATGGCGCGCCCACCCATGTAGATCTTTTTGATTACAAACCCAAATTGATCGAGATGCATGGTAAGCCCGTGCCTGATTCCCTCTTCGAAGGCAAGCGCTTCTCGACCATGACAGGTAATCCCAAGGGCAAAGTTATGCTTTCGCCTGTCGAGCCATTCAAGCAGCGGGGAAATAGTGGTTCATGGGTCAGCGACTTCTTGCCTCATACCGCATCGATTGCAGATGATATTTGCTTTATTAAAAGCATGCATACGGAAGCGGTGAATCATGCACCTGCGATTTCTTTCTTTTTAAGTGGCGCACAGATTCCCGGTAGGCCCACCCTAGGAGCCTGGCTTTCCTATGGCTTGGGTAGCGAATCAGAAAACCTTCCCGCCTTTGTGGTCATGACTTCCATCAGCAAGGGCACCACCTGTGGTCAAATCTTTTACGATTTCTATTGGGGCTCGGGTTTTCTTCCCTCGAAACACCAAGGTGTGAAATTTAGTTCCGGTGGCGACCCCGTGCTTTATCTTTCGAACCCCGAAGGCATGAGCAAAAATCTGCGCAGGGCCCAACTCGATGACATCTCAAAATTAAACGAGATCAAGTTGAAAGAGTTTGGCGACCCAGAAATCGCTACCCGTATCGCTCAGTACGAAATGGCTTATCGCATGCAAACAAGCGTGCCCGAACTTACCGACTTCTCTAAAGAATCTGAAAAGACACTTGCTATGTATGGGCCACAAGTGCGCGAGCCTGGAACCTTTGCCTACAACTGCCTGATGGCTCGCAGACTTGTTGAACGAGGCACCCGATTTGTACAAGTCATGCACGCGGGCTGGGATCAGCATCGCAGCATCACCACCGAACTTTACAACCAATGCAGGGATACCGACCAACCCTCTGCAGCCTTAGTTCGCGATCTGAAACAGCGCGGTTTATTGGATGATACCATCGTGATCTGGGGCGGTGAGTTTGGTAGAACTCCCTTCATCCAAGGCGATCTCGCCAACAGGCCTCAATGGGGCCGTGATCATCATCCGTATGCCTTTACTATTTGGGCTGCAGGTGGGGGCTTCAAGCCGGGCATTTCGTATGGCGCTTCCGATGAGCTTGCAATGAATGTTGCAACCGATGGCGTTCATGTGCATGATTTTCAAGCAACGCTGTTAAAACAGTTGGGCATTGATCACACGAAGTTAAGCTTCAAGTTTCAAGGAAGGCATTTCCGCCTGACCGATGTCTTTGGCAAAGTCGTGCCCGGCTTACTTGCGTAGAAGTTTACCAACCGATGCAACAGCCACCGGAGCCTGCGCCTGAACCCAGGAAGGGCAGGGCTCTGCGAGCGAAGGGCATTTTCAGATAGTCATCCCGATTGTAAACGATTCGACCGCCGATGATGGTGTACTTCACTTGGGTTGAATGCTCGAACGGGTCGCCATCGTAGAGCACCAGATCTGCAACCTTGCCCATTTCGATCGAGCCATAATCTTTGTCAATGCCAAGGATTTTTGCAGCTTCAAGAGTGATGCTACCAAGTGCTTTATCAAAGCCAAATCCATGAGCCATCGCCATCGCTGCTTCAAACCTTATCGATCGGGTCTTGGGCACATAATCTTCAAAGCCTGAACTGATTGCCACGGGGATTTGAGCATCGGAAATTCTTTGGGCACTGCCTACGAAGGTGTTGAAAGTTTCCATCCTAGCAACCCGTTGCATTGTAGGATGCAACACGATGGGTATGCCCGCCTTGCGAATTTCATCAATCATCAGATAAGCCTCGGTGGCTTGATCCAACTGGGCCTTCAGCTTGAATTCGGAAGTGATGCGCAGTGCGGTTTGAATGTCATCCGCACGATGAGCCGAAAAGATCACGGGCAACTTTCCTGAAACTGCATCTGCAAAAGGATCGAGCTTGGGCTTGGGCTCAAGCTTCGAGGCATCTGTTTCCTTTAAGCGCTTACGAAGTTGTTCATTACCTTTGTTGAACTCGTTACGCAACAGGGCTGCGGTTGCCATCCTTGTAGTGGGCGCCTTATTGGGATAAGTCTTCTTGGGGATTTCGCCGAGGTTGATCATGAGTGCTGCAGGAAATTTAATCGTCATGGCATCTACCGTGTTGCCATATGTTTTTAATATGCCCGTCTGCCCTGCAATAACATTGACTGCGCCAGGTACCACATGTAGAACTGTCACACCCTGCCTGCGAAGGAATTCGAGCAAAGCCTCATCAGGGTTAAAGCCATCGATGACTCGAAGGTCTGCCTGATTGGGATCGGTGTTTTCATCCTGATCTTGATCAGCTTGAATGTTTAACGCGCCAGAAAGCCCAACGCTTGAATGAGCATCAATCAGGCCAGGAGTGACCTCTGCAACGGCAAGAGCAGGGGTGCCCGGTGGGATTTTTACCTCGCCAACTTTGCCAACCGCAGTGATCCTTCCTTTTTCTAAAAGCACCACTCCTTCTAGGATGGGTTTTCCTGAAACGGTGTGAATGCGACCCGCAAAGATTGCAAGGCGATCGGGGGTTTCAGACATCGGGGCTTTCAGATTGCCTAGATCAATTCCTACTACCTTGGGCATACTTGAAACCACATCAGGAATCTTGGGCAATTTTTTCTCTCTATCAACCAAGGCAAAACCGCCTGCTTGATAGGCCCAATTCTCATGAACCGTTCGATCAAATAGTTGTTTTCCTTCGATAAATGTTGCAAGAACTTGTGTGTAAATACTGAAGGGCGCACCAGAAAGTACAACAAAATCTGCATCTTTTCCTACTTCAAGGGAACCCACGCGCTTCTCTAAATGCATCATCGTTGCTGGATTTAATGTCAGTGCCCTAAGCGCTTCTAATTCTGTCATTCCGCCTCGTAATGCGATTGCGCCTGTGCGTAGAAAAAATCTTGATTCCGTAACCGGGTCATCGGTATTGATTGCAACCTTCACGCCCGCCTTGGTGATTGCTGCAGCGTTTTCTTCAAGCAAACCTGATACTTCTGCTTTGCCCCCGGGGCTATCCACCAAAGTTAGTGAAACCCATGCATTCTTTTTTGCAAGCTCATCCACAATGCGATAGGCCTCGGTCGCATGTTGCAGCACGATCTCAAAATCGAACTCCTGCGATAGTTTAAATGCGGAGTAGATATCATCAGCACGATGACAATGAAAATGAACAGTGCGTTTGCGTTCTAATACTTCAACTAAAGGTTCTAGTGCTAAGTCCACCTCGGGCGGTTCTGCCTTGGCATCGGTCTCTTTCTTCTTGCGATAATCAGCCCACTTTTTTTGATATTCTCGTGCCTTGATGAATTGCTCTCTTTGCATTGCATGGATTTTCATCCTCGTCGCAGGTGCGCCCTTGGTGCGATCAAAGTTGAAGCGCTTGGGGTTTTCGCCGTTCGCCATCTTTAACCCGCCCAGCACTGGGATGTTTTGAATACGCATTTGTTCGACTGTCTGACCCACGAATTTAACATAAAGGGTTTGCCCACCAATCACATTACCACTTCCAGGCATAATGTTGGCAGTAGTAACACCACCAGCAAGAGCCATGCGGATGCCGGGATCGTTAGGCGTGATGCCATCCATCGCCCTAAGTGATGCCTGAAGCGGGCCGCTACCCTCGTTGCCATCGGAATTTGCGGGAACCTGCGGGCGGGCAAAAACCCCAAGGTGCGAATGACTGTCTACTAATCCAGGGATGATGACTTTTCCTGTTACATCAATTATTTTTCCTTGAATTGCGGGCATATTTTCTGCACTGCCCAAAGCAACGATCTTGCCATCTTTTACTACCAAATAGCCATTGATGATGGGCATTGCGTTGGCAGTGTGAATGATTGCGCCCTTGTAAATTACTGTCTCTGTTGGTTTTTTTGTGTCATCGGGGGCAAACCCAAGAGCTAGCATTACTAAAATCGGGGTCATCAGATTCATGTTCAATTCCTTGTTATGTATGGTTCAAGCAATGGATGATACACCCGCTTTAAGGGTGGGTTCAATCAGCAATCCCGATATTTTTGAAACTCAAAGTTAAAGAGTGCGCTTCTAAGAAGGAGTGAATATTATTTCAAGCCTTTGATCCAATCGTGCACCAGTTGTACCGCTTGATCATCTACCACACGCGAGCCAATGTGGGGCATTCTGCCCAGCGTGGTCATCTTCATTCGTTCGAGGATGATCGACTTTTCCGGTTGTCCAGGGACAAGAAGCTTGGCGCCATCAATTTTAAAGTTCCCATGCACCGGAGCCGTATTCACAATGCCTAGATCCTTGAGATCAAGACCAAGATGAAGCTTGAACTCCGCATTACCACCGCCCCATTTAATATGGCAATGACTGCAATTGGAATGCAAGTAGGATCGGGCGCGATCTTCGATCGAAACTTTTTCATCACGATAATCAGGCAACTTGGGGAGCTTTGCTGCCTCGCTTGGCAACTTCTTGGAGAACATGCCGATATGCTCAAGCGTGGTAAGTTGGTTGGCAATCACACCATCGTAGTTATGATCGCGGTTCATCTGCATCGTGCTTACGCCAAGTGCGAACTTAGCGGCGTTGTTATGGCAAAGCGTACACTCCGCCCTGCTGGGGAAGCGATAATTCTGCTCGACAACTTTGTCGCCGACTTTAATCTTCAATAGTTTGTCTGCACCCTTTTCATCGAGAAGCTCGGCATCGGTTTGCTCATCGTTCCAAACATAAGTATAGCCGCGCCAGTATTGATCACCATATTCTTGCGTGCCCGGAAATTGCTGGTAGTGCATGATGCGTGTTTCGAGTCGTTTCCGGGTTTTGGGATTGCCACGCTCCATGTCCATTGCAAAAGTTTTGACGAGTACCGTACCATCGGGGAATTTCCAGCCCGGAGGTGCGCCAGGTGATTCAGGATAAGTGACTTCATCAAGATTAATCTGACCGTTCCCCGGTATGGCGATAAAGCGATCCTTTTCAGCATGATCGCCCCAAAGTTGTGCGTTGACGGAGTAGGGAATAATTCCCGGAGCAACTTTATGATCCTTGGTGGAAGCAAAGATACCCGTTTGACTAAGCTTGCGCGGGAAGTTTTTAGCAGAGTCGTCCACCTTCTCGGATTTGACGAGTTGATGGATGCCACCCCCTGTGAAATCTAGGAAGTATATTTCACCCTCTGCATCTTCGCCCCAACTAACAATGCGATAAGTGGTGCGGGCAAGTTCACGCAGGGAGTCAACCTGTACTTGGTTTGAAGAGCGGATGGTAGGCTTGAAAGCCCAGACCCTACCCGTATCGAAATCCGCATAGATGTAGTGCCCTTCGAGTTCTTTTAATCGCTTGCCATGATAGATGAACCCGCCGGTGATAGAGCGGAAATCGGTGTGCGAGTGTTCGACAACGGGCTTGAGTATGGGGGAGGGGCCTTTTTTTCGTTCGGGTCGGAAGGGATGGTTGCCCTCCATAACCGACCAGCCGTAATTACCACCCGCTTGAATATTGTAAACGCTTTCCCAAAGATCTTGGCCGATCTCGCCACCCCATAGGCCTAGCTGTTTGTTGCGATCAAAACTAAAGCGCCAGAATTGCCTGAGCCCGTAAGCGTAAACCTCGGGGCGCGCGCCTTTAGTGTTAACGAATGGATTATCCTTCGGTATGCCATAGCCTTTGCTACTATCAGGATTATCAACATCAATACGAAGAAGCTTGGCGAATACACTGGAAAGATCCTGCCCGATATCTAATTGGTCAGCGATCCCAGAACCATCACCTGTATTAATATAAAGGTAACCATCATTACCAAACTTTAGGCAGCCACCATTATGGCCACCATTGGGCCATTCAAAAATAATCTTTTCAGAGGCAAGATCAGCAACCGGGGGTTCCCCTTTTACTATGTATCGAGAAACTCGGGTCCCTTTTTCCAATCCTTCTTTTTCTGGGTTAGGTATCCATGTCACATACATATAGCCATTATCTTTGAACTTGGGATGAAAGGTGAGCGCGTAGATAATTTGCTTCATCGCTGCACCCTTCGAATCCTTGGCGCCTTTAAATTCAAGAACGAGATCGGCCTTATCAGAATTCTGTTTGTTGATGAACGACCAAATTTTGCCCCAACGGCCTGCTACAAACATGCGATCCGAGCCCGGAGCTTGTGCAAGATCTAGAGGTTCTTCGAACTTTGGAAGTTTCGCAAATGCAGGTTCGGTTTTATAAGGTGGGGGTGGCTCGGGCGAGCCAATCACTTTTGAAGTTGTCCAAGGAGTGCGCTTTTCTAAACCGAACTCTTTCTTGATGGGTTCCTTCACTAACTCCGCAGTGCCAATGGATAAGCTTGCAAGAAAAAGACCAACTGCGATAAATGCTACAACAATAATACTGCGAAGCATGGCTTTATTCCTCTTTAAAAACAGAGTGCTATTATCTTAATGAGACTACTTATTTTATTTGAATGCAACCTATTTTTGCAGATAGTCAGATGATCTTTTGGGAAGAGGGTGCTGGGGGCATTTCTGGTTTGCGGAATATCGGGTGCAGTAACATCATCAGTAACAGGAAAAGTGCGTAGGTGGGGATGCTGAATAAAGTGACTGAATAAATCGGGCCATAAAAAGCATCAAGAGGTTTGCTCTGCATCAAATGTAATTGCAAATCCCCTAGGCATACAGAGAACAAAACCAAGGTTATCAGAAAGAAGATATTAAGCATCGGGTGCTGCCTGAGATCTCTCCAAGCGAAGGCAAGGGCGGGTAATGCAAGTACAAGATAGTGGTCCCAAGTGATGGGCGAAACAAAAAGCATGATGACTATACCTATAAAGAAAAGTCTTTCTCGTTTTTCGGGCATGGGAAGAAAAAATAAGATAACCCAAAGGGAGGTGAATGCTATTTGTAATATCAGGGCAAGCGCCTTGCCTAAGGAGGGGGCCAGTATTAAAGGTGGCAAAAGTTCGGGGTGTTCAGGGAAGAATAGTTTCCCCATGAAACCATTCAACGAGATGTTTCCTAGCGACCCTTCAAAATCCCTGACTAAAGGCAATACCCGTAATAGGTAATCCTTTACATCGGGGAAGCCAAAAACAATGATTGCAAGTAGATTGCACATCATGAAAGAGAGAATAAAAGCAAAGAGGCTTTTCCATTTGCGATCAAATACAAACCAGAGGATTAGAAATATAGGGGTGAGTTTGAGTGCAGCAGCTATGCCTAAGCTAATGCCTGAAAGCCATGGTTTGTTTTTAAGGTCGAAGCTATAAGCTGCAAGCAGTAATGATAGAAGTAGGAAGTTCCACTGTGCCTGATTGATTTGGCTTTGCAAGGGTCCACATAAAAGAAAAAGTGTACCTAAGGGAAATACACCCCACCAAAGCCATGGAAGATTCATGGTTTTAACAACGAACAAGATAGAGCATACAAACAAACCGAGCATAACCAGATTCCATAAAAGCATGGCGGGAACATAAGGGAGAAATGCAAAAGGTAAGACAACAAAAAGCGAGAAGGGTGGGTGCGCATTGACATGAACATCCATGGTTGTATTTTTATTATTTGCCTCGATATCAAGAAAGCGATTCAGGGAATCAGCAAGAGGGCCGTATATCGGGCGGCCGTCGAGCCAATCCTTTGCGGAAGCCCAGTCTTGGAAAAAATCACTCCCAGAGTTTAAATTGCCTGGCAAAGAATAAATAAAGTGCGGACCCTGTAAAGAAACAACCATAAGGAAAAGTAAAAACCAAAGCACCGGACGAAACTTTTCAGATGCTCCCATCGGATCAAACCAAGGGAAAAGCTTGCTTTCATTATTACTTTGATCTGGTTTCATAGCTTTACTTGCATGTGGTTATATAAAGTATAACCATTGTGAGATTTCGTTTTATTCAAAATATACGGGCTTGTTACAACTTTGCTTCAACTAATTGTGACAACCTTTTTGACTTCTACCTCTGTGCTACCATAAAATAATAATAAGGATGTGGCGAAGTATTACTATGGATTCGTCGGTACATCCAATTTGGAGTCAACGCCTTGAACACTATTGTAGCTATTCCAGTTTTCAATGAAGCCAACCATGTTCATTCGGTATTGGAAGAAGTGCGTAAATACTCGAATCGAATTCTAGTCATCGATGATGGTTCAACCGATGATACCTCAAAAAAACTAGATCAGGAATCAGGCATCGAGCGTATCACCCACGAAAAAAACAAAGGGTATGGCGCAGCGCTGATTTCCGCTTTTGAATACTCCTTATCACATAACGCAGATATTCTCATCACCATGGATTGTGATGGGCAGCATGAACCTTCAAGAATTCCTGTTTTATTGGAAGCGATCGATCATGCCGACATTGTTTCGGGCAGTAGATACCTTCGCGATTTTCGCCAAGATAATAGCGCACCCGAAGATCGTAAGCGCATCAACACGCTGATCACCAAAGAATTGAATGTGCGTTATGGGTTGCAGGTAACCGATGCGTTCTGTGGTTTTAAAGCGTATAACTGCAGCGCCCTTGCGAAGTTTCAAATCACCGAAACCAGTTGGGGCATGCCCTTAGAATTATGGGTGCAGGCGGCTTACTACAACATGAAGATTCAGGAAGTTGCAGTACCTAGGCTTTATATCGATCCCAACCGAACTTTCGGAGCGGTGCTTGATGATTCTGCAAAGCGCCTTGCTTACTACCGAAAAGTATTGGTGCAAGCGGAAGAGCAGCTTTCATGGCATGGAATTAATCCATCTGGTTCTTTCACTTTCGATTCAATTTTAATGGAAACAACCCGTTGATTTCCTTGCATGAACTTCGCGCACCTTCTGAAGATGGCGGAATTCTTTATTACCCAGACCTTTCGCTTGTTGCAGAATTGATCAAAGAAAACCAAAAGAAGCTTTCTACTGCAAAATCATTGATTTTTGGACAACCCTTAAAAGAACTTCGTTTGCTTGCTAAAGAGGAAGCGATTACTGCAGCGATTGCATTTTTGAAATCGAATGGACAAGAAATAAAAGTTGATAAGAGTCTGCCTTTACTGGTATCAGGCCATCAGCCCGAATTGTTTCATCCCGGAGTCTGGATCAAGAACTTTGCACTGCACTCCATTTCTAAAAAACATTCCCTTACACCGCTAAACCTCATCATCGATAATGATGTGGTCAAACATGCTTCAATTTCTGTACCCATGATTCCCGTTGGTGGAAAGAAGTCGGTGCAGGTTAATTGCAATTTTGATCAAGACAATTCCGGCATGCCCTACGAAGATTGGATGATCAAAAATCATGAAATCTTTGATCGATTCAGCGAACATTTGAAAGGGATCACTGCTGATTGGGAAAATATTCCCATGGGCGTTACCTTTTGGCAGGATGTTTTAATGGCGGTTGCAACAGGCTTAAAACCAGGCTTGGCGTTTACCCATGCACGCAGAAAATGGGAACAACATCTAGGCTGCAATAACCTTGAGCTGCCCGTAAGTACGCTTTGTGGCACTAACTCTTTCTCGCTTTTTGCGATGGATATCATCAGTAAAGCAGAAGCGTTTGCAAATATGTTTAATCAGGCGGTTGCAACCTATCGAACAAAACATGGGCTTAAAAGCAAGAACCATCCCTTCCCAGATTTAGGCGTTGCGAAGGGTTGGGCGGAAACACCTTTTTGGTTGTTACTACCCGGCGAGAGTAGAAGGCAAAGGCTGGGAGTAAAAAAAGAAGCTTCGGGAGAAATCATTCTGGGGACGCCCGGCCCGCAGGGGGTCAGAATCAATTTGGGTGTTAAAGATCAACTTGCTGCGTTTAAAAATTTGGAGATGCAGGGAACCAGAGTAAGGCCTCGTGCTTTATCCACCACGATTTTTGCCCGCCTATTACTTTCGGATGCATTCATTCACGGCATCGGTGGCGCCAAGTATGATGAAGTTACGGATCAGATGATTCAGGATTTTTATCAGGTAACGCCCCCAGCATTCATGGTGGTTTCTGCAACGGCAAGATTGAACCTGATCAAGAATGTTGAAACTGAAGCTTCCGTAAAATCTGAAAATCAAATTGCCAGGGATATCTGGTGGAACCCGCAAAGGCATGCCCCTGCTAAGCCCGATTCTCAGTGGGATGATTTGATTGTGCAAAGGGAGAAGTTTTTGCAACTTCCTTGCAATAGCCATAGTGAGCGCAAAGAAAGATATAAAAAACTGAGAGCAAATCTCGATTGCCTACGGGTTTGGGTTAAAACCGATTATCAACACGAAGTTGAAAAAGCTAAGCACTTGCAAGGACAATTCAAAGTTCAGCAACAACTTCAAAGCAGAGACTATTCCTTTATCCTGCATTCAGAACAGAAACTAAAATCGCTGTTTAAACCATTCTTATAGAAGTTACTTTTTCTTGCCCTGTTTCGAAGTGGGATCCATCTGCTTAAGCATGTTGGCATCTGGAGCGCCACCAAACTGCTTCCAATAAAGTTCCTTGAAGGGGTTTATCTTAGGCCCGGTTACATCTTCATTTACCAACAGCGGAGTAACTTCGAGCCACCACCTATCAATCGCACCTTTAAGTTTTTGTACAACCTCAGGGCTCGTTTCTGCAATGTTGTTCTTTTCCCCGGGGTCGGTTGAGATATCAAACAGTTCCCACTTTTCGCCTTGCCTTACACTGTTAACTAGGTTGTAGCGGGTGTTTCTTGCAGAGACAAAAGCGTACTTGGATTCAGAAGCCTTGCCTTTTTCCCAGCGACCAACATGGGTGAAGAGAATACGATCATCCCACGCAGCTTCGGGATTTTTTAAGAGAGGAAGAAAGCTTCGCCCTTCAACTTGTGATGCAGCTTCCTTGGGCATGGGGATGTTTGTAATTTGAAGCAAGGTGGGAAATATGTCGATGTGGGCGGTCAGCTTGTTGCAATCTTTGCCCCCCGTGAAACCCGCAGGCCAGCGCCAAAATGCAGGAACACGGGTGCCACCCATATACGGGGTAACTTTCGAACCCCTCATGCCTGCGTTAAAAGTTTTCACTCCTGCAGTACCGCCGTTGTCGGTCATGAATATTAGAAGCGTATCCTTGGCAACGCCCGATTGATCGAGGAAAGCCATGAGTTTGCCCATGTTGTCATCAATATTTTCAATCATGCCAAAAAACTTAGCTGCATCAGGGGGCACCTTTCCTTCATATTTCTTTTCGTACTCTGGTGGGCAGATTAATGGGCCATGGGGTGCATTAGGGGTGATGTAGGTGAAGAAGGGTTTGTTTGCTTTTTGCTGTGCAGTCATCCAAACGATGGCTTGGTTGAAAAAAACATCAGTGCAGTAACCCTTTGTTTTTTCGAATGTTCCGTTGTGAAGGATTGCAGGATCGAAATATTTATTGTTAGGGGCATCGCCACAACTTCCAGGATAGGTTTGACCAATCCCACCTGCACCATGGATGAACATTTCGTCAAAGCCTCGTTTATTGGGCCAGTAGGCGGGCTCATCGCCCAGATGCCATTTGCCAAATATCCCGGTGGTATAGTTTGCGGTTTTCAAAACTTGGGGAAGGGTGATGGCTTTAGGGTTAAGCCTTTCCCTTTCGAAGATTGTATGAGTGATACCATTTTTGAATTCATGCCTGCCGGTCATAAGTGCGGAGCGAGTAGGCGCACAAGTGGGGCTAACATGAAAATCGGTGAAACGAACACTTTGCGAATGAAGCTTATCAAGGTTTGGTGTTTTAAGAATCGGATTGCCATGGGCTGCGATATCGCCATAGCCTTGATCATCGGTCATTACGATGATGATGTTGCGTGGGGTTTCAGAAAGTAAAGCAGCGCCAAGGGCCAAAGTGATAAGCGTAAACATAAATATCTCCATGATGAATGTCAGGGAGATATTGTAATGTTGTTTAGAGAAGAATGCACATATTAACTAGGCAAGACTTTATTGGCCGAGGGAAGTTAGCATCTCTTTGGCATCAGGGAAATCGGGTTGGTTGGCAAGCGCCTTGATCAGGTGTTCGCGGGCTTCTTCTTTTTTACCAACATGTTCCATCATGCGGGCAACCTGGTAATGGGCCTTTGCTGGTTCGTTGATCTTGATGAAGACTTTATAGCTTTCTTCAAATTTTCCGTTTCGACAAAGAGCAAAGCCATAGGTGTTGATGAACTGTCTATTTTCAGGTTCGAGTTTTACAGCAAGGGCCAAATCTGCGAGTGCGATGTCCCATTCTTTTTTCCTGGCATGAAGCATTCCTAGTTCGAACCAAATGCCTGCTTCCTTGGGGTGCTTCTTACCAGCTAGTTCGTAGGTTTCTTGAGCGTGCTGGTAATCTTCCATGCTTGAATAAAGTCTGGCTAGGCCGACCAAAGCTTGAAGATTATCAGGCTCGATGGAAAGTGCCTGTTGGTAAGCTTTGCGGGCATCTTCGAAAAGCTGCTGGCGTTGCAAAGAAGATCGCTCTAGGTTTTTGGCCTCGATGGCACGGAAGTCGCCAAAGGCTATGCAAGTAGCAGCCTTGGGTGCGCGTGTGGGGGCTTCTTTTTCGGAACCCGGTTTGGTTACTACTTTTTCATTAACATTGAAGGATTTATCTTTTAATGCGAAGTCTGTGCCTGTGAGGGTGCAACCCACCAGAGTGGAACAGAGCGCGGGGAAAACTAGGAATATTCTTTTCATGATAACTCTCCAACCAGCTAAACAAGCAAAGTTCAGAAGTTGGGGCCACCGGGTGAAGCGAGGAAGATCAGGCAAAGTCGCCGATGAAGCTGCCTGCTGCCTCTGCGATCAACTCGCGTGACAACACAACTGGACTACCACGAAATCGGCATATTGAGGCCACTGTCTCCAGCAAATCACGACAATCGCTGGCACGAACTGACCTGCCTTTGGAGTAATAGCGATCAAATAGGTAGTCCACGGCTTCGGGGCAGGGTTTCATCGAAAGTTTTTTGCAATACATCTCAAATATCTTCTCGTAGATGTCTCTTTTGGGTGCGTTGATTTCTACCTTATGCCTCATGCGTCTGAGGAAAGCTTCATCAACAATATCCTTGGGATCGAGGTTGGTTGAGAAGATGGTTAACTGTTCGAAAGGTACTTTGAATTTTTGCCCGCTTACCAAGTTGAGGTAATCTACCCGGCTTTCCAAAGGAACAATCCAGCGGTTGAGTAGCTCTTTAGGGCTGCATAATTGCCTGCCAAAGTCATCGATGAGAAAGATTCCGCCATTGGCTTTCACATGCAAAGGGCCCTGGTAATAATTAGATTCTGGGCTGTACCGGGGCTCGAGCATGCTGAGGCTTAATTCGCCACCTGTAATGATCACCGGCCTACGAATGCGAACCCAACGGCTATCATGATTACTAGTATTCAAGAGCCTGCGGATTGCAGCCTCTGCTTCATCTTTCGGGGCCTCTGCTTGGACTTCATGCGGAATATGAATTGCAGGGTCGAATATGGAGATGATGTTCCCTTCGAAATGGAAGGCATACGGGACAAATATATCACCACCCTTGCGATTCATGAAGTCGCCTATGGCTTGGGCGATCGAGGTTTTTCCTGTACCTGGCGGGCCATAAATGAAAATAGATTTGCCACTAAGAATTGCAGGGCCAACTGCATTGAAAAGTTCATCGGTAATCACCAGATGGCTAAAAGCTTCTCTTAAAGCCTGGGGATCCACAGGCAAGTTGGTCACCGCCTGCTTGTAGGTTTGATCAACATAATCTTCCAGGCTGACGGGGGCGGGCCCAACATAGCCACAAACCTTCATGGCATCTTGTGCTCTTCGTCTGCCTAGTTCTGTAAGGTTGAATTTGTAACTGGCCCTGCCAATAAGGTCGCCACCTGAAACATCGATGCACTTTTCGTTTTTAAGGAAGACCAAAGCTTCTTCAATGATTTTAAAAGGGAGGCACAACGATTTAGAAATATCCATACCTAGCATTGCGCCCTTGGTATAAATAGCTTTTAAAACCATTTCCGAAAGCATGCCGAAGTTAAGGCCAGTTTCCTTGAGATTATCAGGGCATTGAGGCGCAGTGGGGATATATTGATCTTTGTCCTGAGATTTCACTTTCGCTCCTTAAGCATCATTTTCTCATCAGCAGCCAGATACCGAAGGCGAGTATTATCAAAGAGAATTGAATAAATATCGCCCTATCGGAAAAGACAAAATTCCACCAGTAATCAAAGTTCAAATACATCACGCTGAAGTTTCCTAATTAAAGGGGCGACAGCTTTATTCTAGGCTATTAATAGCCTCCTGTGTTCCCTGTTCCGGAAGAACTTCCAGAAGAACCACTGCCGCCACTAGAACCCGTATTGCTTCCGCCAGAAGAAGACCCGGATTGGCCATTGATAAATACACCCGTAACACCTGATTGTTTGCCGTTTATAATACGAGCAGCTTCGATACCTGATCCTGAAACTTCTGCAGGGTCATGCAATACCACTTGGAATTCAGGATGCACCTTGTCTTCAGAAATTTTGGTCATGTAAGCCTTGATGTTTTCGCTTCGAGCCTTGTTGAGTTCTTTGTTATTAACTTTTTCATCAGGGTTTTGCGCAACTTGCAGGAAAATAACTTCCTGGGCTGCGGGCCTTCTGCGGGCAAGCCTCTTTAAATGATCTTTACCCATTGCATTAAGCTCAGATTTCCCCGTTTCAAAATGAAAATCCCAAACGGTTTGATCCAGAACATTGCCATTACTTACTTGTGGGGCAAGGGCTGTCCTTACTGAATTACGAGCATCCACATTGTAACGCTTTGGGTAATACGGGTCGACCACATCACGGTAGCCAAAGCAACCAGTAAAAGTTAAAGACAAAGGAACCAAGCAAAGGAAAAACTTCTTGGTGATGTTGAACTTTGGGTGAACCATGACTAACCTCCTTGTATGAATCCCACTTATAAGCAATCGGCCATCCATGGCCTGATGATTAATATTAAAACGCCCCAGACATCATCATCTTGATTGCAGCAGGGCCAACCAGAATAATGAAGACACCCGGGAAAATGAAAAATAACATTGGGAAAAGTAATTGCACCGCGCACTTTGCAGCTTTTTCTTCCGCCATCTGCCTGCGCTTGGTTCGCATCGTATCGGATTGAACCCTTAGAGCATTGGCAATGGAAGAGCCAAAGCGATCAGCTTGAATAATAATAGTGGTAAGGCCCCGCAAATCATCTACGCCATTTCTTTCGCCCAAATCGCGGAGTACGTCTTTTCTAACACGGCCTATTTGAAGCTGAAAGTTGCAAAGGCTAAGTTCCGAAGCCATTACCTTGGCATGATCCTTCATTTCATCGCAAACTTTACGTAGTGCAGCATCAAGGCCCAAGCCGCTTTCAACACAAACAACTAAAAGATCAATAATATCAGGCAGAGTAAGGAAGATTTCTTGTTGCCGAGTTGAGCGCACATACCACAACCCGATTTTTGGAATGTACATGCCGATTGCACTGAAAATAACCACATACTTAAGGCCATCATAAGTCAGGCCATAAGCTGGAATAAAATAGGCAATCGAAGGCAGGCTAAAGATTAGTAGAGTGATGAATCGCAGGCCCTGAAAAATTGGGACTGCATTTTCGCTACGAAACCCCGCAGCGGAAAGCTCTTTGCGAATTTCGGTTTGCTCGCCTTCGGTAGAAGGCATCATGGGCGATGCGAGGGCCTTGGCAGTCTTCAACAGCATGTTGAAGATACCGCCTTTTGAATCAGAGGATTCTGCCTCGATGATTGCATCCTTGCTGGAAAGTTTTTTTAATCGATCGGTCTGCTCGCTTTTGTTTGTTGCAGAAAATAAACTGAGCAAACTCCAGATACCAACACCCACAAGGAGAGCGAGAAGTAAAGGAATCAAATCTTGCATGAATTCGGGTAATACCATTTCTCTCTCCTTTCTAAACCTTGATGTCGACAATTTTTTTAATCGTGATTGCGCCCAATATTTGCCCCACAACCAAACCAGCCAGCATTTTTCGGCCTATTTCGGTAGTCCAAAGAGGCTGGATATATTCTGGATTGCTGATGCGCAAATAAATAAACAAAGCCACGGGCAATGCTAATAGCACGGTACCGCTCATGCGGCCTTCCCCAGTAAGAGCCGCCACCTGACCCAGAATTTTGAATCTTTCGCGAACGATGTAACCAATTTTGTCGAGGATTTCGGCAAGGTCGCCACCCGTTTGTTTTTGAATCGCAACAGAAGTTGCAAAAAACTTGAGGTCAAGGCTGGGAACACGGTTGCACATTTCTTTTAAGGTATCTTCCACAGGCATGCCGAGTTTCTGTTTTTCATATGCTTTACCAAATTCCACGCCGATGGGTTCAAGCATCTCTTGGCCAATCACTTGCAACCCTGCAGAAAGGCTTTGGCCAGATCGAAGCGCGCGTGCCAGCAATTCCAAAGCTTCGGGAAATTGTTCGGAGAATTTTTGCAACCTTGCGCTGCGTTTTTGATACAACCAAACCCAAGGTATTACCATTAAAGGGATTGAAACAAAAGCAACGTAGAAGGGCAGGCCCGCAGCCATCTGGAGCCCAATTCCGGATAGCCCTAGCATGATCGAAATACTGATCAGGGTAGAGGGTGGAATATTACAATCAGCTTGTTCGAATATTTTCTCGATGGAAATCATTCTGGGCATGAAAGTTTGAATAAGCGAATTGCGGTCGGTTTCTGTGTAGGTTTTACGAAGCAGATCTGTCTGCCTGCTTTCTTCGCGGGTGACCTTTCCTGCAAGCACATCCAGTCTGCTTTCCAATACCTTGTTGGGTTCCTTGGTGGAAAACATGAATATTGCCATCACTAATGCAGCGACTGCGAAGAATGCCAGAACAGCGATAAGGTAAATAATTTCCAAGGTATGAATCCCTAATCCTTAAGTAGAACGCGTTCTTGAAATAAATTGGGGGGAAACTTTACGCCCGCAGCTTCCAATCTGGGTACAAAACTTGGCCGTACACCCGTGGCTTCAAACTGCCCGAAAGCCCTGCCATTCGCATCGCAACCTTGTTGCTTGTAAAGGAAAATATCCTGCATGATGATCATGTCTTGTTCCATGTTCATCACTTCGGTTATGTGAGTGATTTTTCTGGGCCCACCCTGCAACCTGTTCGCTTGAATGATCAAATCCACAGCAGAGGAAATCTGCTGGCGCATGGCTTTGATGGGTAGTTCCAACCCAGCCATCATCACTAATGTTTCGATACGAGCCTGGGCATCTCTAGGGGCATTGGCATGAATGGTGGTCATGGATCCCGCATGGCCGGTATTCATGGCTTGAAGCATATCGAGAGTTTCGCCACCTCTGCATTCGCCAATGATAACTCGTTCGGGTCGCATACGAAGTGCATTACGAACAAGGTCGCGGGCGGTGATAGCGCCTTTGCCTTCGATGTTTGGTGGCCTGGTTTCCAGCCTTACAATATGTTCTTGTTGAAGTTGAAGTTCAGCAGCATCTTCGATGGTGATAACTCGTTCTTCATTGCCAATGAAGCTGGAAAGCGAATTTAGGAGAGTGGTTTTACCCGAACCAGTACCACCAGAAATAATCACATTTAAGCGGGCTTTAATGCATGCCTCAAGAAATACAGCCATTTCAGGAGTGAGTGCGTTATAGCTTAATAAATCTGTCATCATCAGAGGCTTGGTGCCAAAGCGCCTGATACTTACAGTTGCGCCATCGAGTGCCAAAGGCGCGATGATTGCATTAAAGCGCGAGCCATCGGGTAGGCGTGCATCCACCATAGGGGAGGTTTCATCAACGCGCCTTCCCATTTTAGAAACGATGCGATCAATGATTTGAAGCAGATGGTCGTTGTCGCGAAACTTAACTTCGGAAAGAGTCATTTTGCCTTTTCGTTCGACAAAGATTTTATGCGGGCCATTGATAAGAATATCACTAATGGTGGAGTCTTTTAAAAGAAGCTCGAGAGGCCCTAGGCCGAGAGTTTCATCCAAAACCTCGTCAATCAATCGTTCTTTTTCAACTCGGTTGAGCAGCGGGTTTTCGGTGTCGCAAAGTCGTTCGACAACTACGCGGATTTCTTTTCGAAGTGTGTCGCCAGCAAGTTCACTAACCTTGGAAAGATCCAGTTTGTCGACAAGTCTTCCATGAATGAGTTGTTTAAGTTCATCAAATGATTTACCTTGGCCAAGGTGTCCACCCAAGCCGCCTAAGCCTGCTGTAATTCCTGATAATCCCCGTTGTAGCCTAGACATGGTGTGTTCTCATTAAGATTTGTTGGTGAAAAAGGAGTGCCAAAAAGATTTGGCCCCTTTGTTCGCTTTTGTTTTGCTGCATACCGCATCAGCAAAGTCGCTGAAGTTATGTTGGATCTTGCTTACGGGTGCGCTTTTTACCATCGGAGTACCAGAGTTTCGCGACTCCATCATTATCTTATGGTCGTTGGGCACTTCCCAGAAAAAAGGCCTGCCCAAAAGTTCCACTGCTTTTTCTCTGCTGATATCCGTCACCATACCCACCCGGTTAAGAACTAATTTAACTCTAGGCCCAAGCCTGCCATCTGCATCTAAGGTTGAAAGCAGACGAATTGTATTTCGTATGCTGGTGATTTCTAATTGAACCACTAAGAAAATAAAGTCTGACATTGCCAACGCACAGATATCTGTCGGGCGAAGGCTCTTGCTCAAATCTAATACCAAATGCGTATGGCATGCGCCCAGTAAAGAGATGATTCTTTTTAAATGGTCTTCAGTTATCATGGTTGCATCACTAACATTCAGCGGGTGTGGCAATAGCGCCAAACCTGTCGAATGCTTGCTCAATGATCGGTTTAAAAAGGTCATGTCCAGCTTATCGATGTTTTCAACAAGATCGCTTAGGGTGTAATCTGCAATCAAGTCGAGTGCAATGTCTGCATCACCCAGGGCAAGATCGAGATCCACAAGCACTACTTTATTATGGGGATCTGCGGCAAGGGTAGCAGCAAGATTGACGCTAAGGCTAGTGCAACCCACACCACCTCGAGATCCAAGAAAAGAGATTACCAATGTCTTTTCTTTTTTGTTAACCCCAAGGTTGGGAGAATGTTGTGCTTTTCCTGTTTTTTCAAGTTTCCGAAGTGCATCCGATAGGGTATCTACGCCAAAAGGCATGGTAAGAAATTCCTTGGCGCCTGCTCTTAGGGCCTTTAATATTGCCTGCCCATCATCGCGTTTGCTGATTGCAAGAATGGCTACATCAGGCAATTCTTGCGCAAGCCTTTCGATTGCTTTGCAAGCTTTTTCTAAATCAGCATCGATTGCAACTACAACAACATGGGGAGTGGTCTGGTTGGCAATCACTTCTTGTAGGAATTCGTACTTGGTGCATTCCGCCTGCAGCCATACATAGGGTATTTGAGTAAACATACTGCGCAATGCTTCATGCCCCTTGTCTGGGGGATTCATAATGACCAATCTAAGAAGATTGTCTTCTGGTTTTGCATTATTGTTTTGGTCAAACTCAGCCATGATTCAATTGCCCGTGGTAATATTTAAAAAGCGTACAATTTTATTTTACAGGAGAAAGTGTCTGTAACGATGATGTTTTAATTTTTGATTCAGAATTATTTGGGTTGGATACCCTTGGTAACACCTTGATTGGTAATGAACTTCTGCTGTTTTTAATCTGAACAAGCGGTGCTTCGCTTGTTTTTTCAGAATTGGAAACCTCTGGCAAGGGCAATGGCACAGGTTGGGGTTCGATTTTCGGAAGCTCTTTGGGCTTAACATTTTCTTGATTGCGAGCAGGGAAAATTAAATTGCCTGGTACGCGGGATTCACCCGATTCAGCATCCAAAGGCTTAGCATTTTTAAACGCTGGGATGTATCTGCGATCTTGAATCACTTTTCTTGGGCCACGGGGTGCTTCCAAAATCCCTTCTAAAAATAGTTCGAAATCATCAGGGCTGCGGGTTTCTTGACCAGGAAGCAACTTAGGCAACTGATCACAAGATTGTGGATCGACCAAGTAGGGGGTAACCAAAACCACAACTTCTTGCTCGGTTTCCGTGTATTCCTTGGTACTGAATAAAACTCCCAAGAAGGGAAGATCGCCAAGCACGGGTACCTTAACAATATTACCTCTAGTTTCATTTTGAATCAGACCCCCGATGACAAAAGTCTGTCCTGTTTCCATTTCCACCGTTGCCTCTACTTGTTTATCATCAAACCCAGTTACGAATCCAAAAGAGGTGGTTATACCCAATGCTGGGTTGGGGCTACGAACTCTAGGGTTAACCGTAAGCTGAATTTTACCATTGCCTAAAACGACGGGCAGGAAACTAAGGGTGGTACCAACAGTTTTAAAATCAGCACCAGGGCCGTTAACACCTGAAGCACCACTTAGAACAGCTTGTTCGCCACCAACTAAGAAAGTAGCCTGCTTACCACTGGAGGTCGTAAGTTTTGGTTCAGCCAAAAGTTTGGAAGCACTTTCATTGCGCAGAGCCTGAAGGAAACCAAGGAATCCACTATTGGAATTTAAAACACCGAAGGGGATATTCGCAGCCGCGGTGGCGCTTGAAACAAATCCATTGGCAGCCAGAGTAGAACCTTGGGAAGCTCCTGAAGCTAGGCCTGCACCCAAAGCAGTGGGTTGTGCTGCAAGGCCAGTCAAGGTGCTGCCGATAAAAGAACTATTTCGGGAGCTAAGAAAGTTAAAACCTAGTTGTCTGAATTCTGTACGCGAAACTTGGGCCACCACAACATCTAATTGAACTTGTTGCACGCCTGCAACCCGAAGCGCATTAATAACTTTTTGGGAAGTTCTGGGTGTTGCTTGTGCAGGTTGTGTGGTTGCAGCAGCATTGGGATCGGTGGGCATATTGCTAGGTACGGTGCCTGTGGGATTGGGTTGACCAGGATTTGTTTGTGTTGAGTTGTTTAGCGATAAGGCATCAAATAAAGTAGGGTCAACAATATTGCTTGCAATGGAAAGAATCATACCAATATCTTCAGCACGGGAAACATAACCAGAAAGAATGACCGCATCTTTGGTGACAGGAATGACTTGGATATTAGAATTAGGTACAGCATTGCTTATAACCTTTTTGAGGTAATCGAGATCAAAGGAGGTGGTTGGTGGTGCACCTGTTTTCAATGCCTGGTTTTCTGCTTCGCTGTTTAATCTTAACTTCAATCCCGTTATAACCTTGGAAGAAACAGAAACAATCTTTTTATCTTTTGCATCACTAAGATCATAGGTTGGTCCTTCTTTTTCTTTATCCTGATAATTTGGATCAACCACTTTACTGGCAAGATGAAGAATAGTTCGCATATCGTTATAGGAGTTGACCAAACCGTTTACAAAAACAGAATCACTTGTTACAAGACTCACTTCGACTGTTGTATTAGGTACTGCTTGTGCAAGCACTTTTTTCAAATGGACCAAATCAATCGTAGTTTTTTCTAAAAATTTCACATTGGTTGCTGGTGTTTGTTGACGCATAATATAAATGCTGAGTTCTTCTCTTTCTTCATCTATTGAAATTAATTCTAATGTTGCAACGCCTTCAGCCAAACCCTTTAAATAAACAGATTTGGGATCATTCAGCACATCTTTTACTTCTAATATTTTGTTGTCAAAAGTGCGAGCGTTCTTGATGAGCTTTTTGCTCTTCATCTGAATCTTGATGGTGAAATCAATGGGAATTGCGTAATCAGGGCCCTTAATCAAAGGTGGTGCATCCTGGCCCATTAGCGATGCTACACTGCAAACCATGATCATCATGGCAATGCAGGCTTGCAAGCTTTTAGCTAGGTAGTAATTTTTGTATAGCATCCTTGCAACCTCTTCAAACAAACTGGCGATTCCCTTCGCCAAAATTATAAAACTCCGCAACCATCCCTGACTATTGCTTTACTTTCTCAGGCACTTCTTCCGGAACCTCTACCGACTGTTCAACAGCACTTGTATTCCGAGTGTTTTTAAACACCGTGCGCCATTTGCCTTTTTCGTATTCTTCAAACTCTACCGCATCATTGTTGGTGATGTTTTCCTTGGAATCTTTCGTATTAAAGATCACAAGGGTGTGTTTATTTTCATTCCCACCAAAGATATTTTTTTTGATTATCTTCTTTTCAGGTTCGTTCTTTAATACATCATTAGCTTTCAATTCTTCATTTAGCTTGGTGGTTTTGGTGTTCACTTTATCGTTATCATCCTTCGCCCTGGCGGAAAGTTTAATTTCACCAACGGACTTCCACATTGCTAAAACTTGTGCTTCTTCAGGGCTAACCTCAAGAGTCACCGTATTTTCAACAATAGAATGGCGTACATCGCCCTGCTTTTCATTAATGGTCGATTTATCGCCTACAGCCATCACTCGAATGTTTTCCAAAACGGTTTGCGTTTCGATGTTGTTGTTCGCAAGGCGTTTGGTGCCAATCAGATCTACCGTGGAACCCGGAAGAATAAAACCCCCCGCAAGGGATTCAGCATTAACAGTAAGGCCAAAAAGCCTTTTACCCTTATCGAGTTGGTCGGTAAGGTAGTGTTGATTAGCCCCAAGAAGATCATCTTCAGTAACAAAGGATTGATCGGTAAGTGTTTTATTAAGGCTTTTGTCTTTAACTTGTTCAAAGGACTTTAGAATTTTAGAAGGAAGATTAAGCTCAGGAACAGCAATGAGGTCAAAGTATTTCTGAGGGTCAGAAATCTTCTCGCGGAAAGGCACCTTGCTTTTAGTTCTGAGAACTTCAACCATTTTTGGACCTTGATTCCCTTTATTATAAGTCATCGCCAAGTAGGCCGCAGCCAAGCCGCAAAAAACCGCCATACCAAGCGCCAACATTCTAGGATTCATCGTTCTAGGCCTCTCGTCGCTGAGGCACCGGATATATCCTGAGTTCTAATCCGTACAATCGGAGTATCCCTCATATATTTCATCGGCACAAAAGCATGACCAGCTTTAAGATTTATCGATTATAACGAAGATATCGATAATTCATGCTGGCCTTAGGTAAACAAGCAAAGATAGGAAGTCTTGTTTGCTATAAATTAGCATCTTGCGAAGGGAACCGCAGCGCAATCGTTGGCTGCACATTAATACTTTAGCTTATTTTTTAAAAAAAGCTAATTATTGGATGGGATAAACAGGCAAAGGAATTTGTAAGTAGAGGTGCAGGTAAGCCAGATAGCCCAGAAACCCAAGGCAAAGTGGGATGCCATAAGGCAGCAAGTGCATCCTAGGTTTACGAGCAGCGGCTTTTTGTTCCGTTTCGTCCACGCTTTTGGTTGCGAGGTCGGAAAGGATTTCACGGGTGTTCAATATATTGGTTGATATTTGCCTTCTGAAGAGAATCATGAAGAAAGCAATAATGCCTCCGATGATGGCGCCCCAGCAAAAAGCGATCAATACGATATATTGGGCCTGACCAAAAGAGTAGTATGCACCCACCCAGGCGCCAAACCCCATTTGCATTTTAACATCTCCCGCTCCCATGCCCCCAATTGCATAAACGGGGAAGATAAGAGCGAAACCTAAAAGGGTGGCCGTGAGGCTGCCGCCGATTCCACCAATGCCTGAGTCAGGAAGGATTTGAAAAGTATTGAGCAATCCTAAAATCCAGCCTGAGATAATTAATGGGAAGGTGAGTGCGTTAGGAACTTTAAGTTTCCAGCCATCGATGATTGCAGCAACGATCATTGCAAGGCTAACCAAGGCGATAGGCCAGACATTTAAACTAAAATCCATCACGCACCCCAATTATAAAGACAATTAAACCCAAGTAACTTACTGAATGGCCGAGGCAGCGCCACTAAAGGTACTGCTTACCTTGGTACCAAGTGTGGTGATCGCAGCGATCGACACCACGATAATAAGAGCCACCATAACAGCATATTCTACAGCAGTAGGGCCGTCTTCGCTTTTGAAAAACTTGACCAACTTTTCGTGTAAAGTGCGCATGAGAAACTCCTTTAGGATATGGAAACTAAGGGAAAACAAAGTGAATTGTAAATAGTACTTGATGATCTTCAAGTATTATTATTCGGGGTTTTAAAAGCGCCCCTTAAAATGAGGGGCGCTTATTTATTACGCCCTAGTTGTAAATAACATTCCCACAGAGGGGGATGTTTAAACTAGCTAGCAGTTGTCGCAGTTGTAATTTTAGTTGCAGTATCAGAAAAAGTAGTGCTTACCTTAGTACCAAGGGTGGTGATCGCAGCAATCGATACCACGATAATCAGAGCCACCATAACAGCGTATTCAACTGCAGTAGGGCCATCTTCGCTCTTCAAAAACTTAACCAACTTTTCGCGTAGAGTGTTCATCGTAAACTCCTTAAAAATGTAATGAAACCAAGTAGTAAAAATCTTTGTTGATTAATCAGGTGCTACAAAATCCTGGTCAATCAGTTTATCAGTGCTCTTAGGATCGTGCTTGATCGTCATCTGAATATATAAACCTAGATTTTTATTTATGCCCAGTCAAATAATTATAGTGATAATTTTGCGAATTTTTTAAAATAAGCCAAGATGCTCTGCATTGCAACACCCTTTTTTGGTGAAAAAGTCTTATTTTAAAGGTTAATTAAGTTAACTTGCAGTTGTTGCAGTGGTGATTTTTGTTGCAGTATTAGAAAAAGTGGTGCTTACTTTGGTGCCTAAAGTTGTTATAGCAGCGATTGAAACCACGATGATAAGAGCCACCATAACAGCGTATTCAACCGCAGTGGGGCCATCTTCATCCTTCAAGAACGCACAGAGTTTGTTTCGAATAAGATTCATATAAGGCTCATTTGTAAGGTGTTTGAACAAATTAAAACTGAATCAGCTAAATCCACTCACCGCTTTATCATAATTAGAAAATAAAAGCATTCAACTATTAAAAATTAATTAGTACGATTTTTAAAGAATCAGGGAAGTAGCCAGATGGTGTGAGTATTGCCTGAAAAAACAGGTTTTATAGGTGGATTAGTGCTTTGCAATAATTTCCCCAAGGGGGAATCTTTAGTTAGGAATTTGGATTTAAATTCGTAGTTGGTGATTTACAATAGGTTTGTGCGTTTAGGGTGGTTCTTAGCTTGGGAAAATCCAACACTTGTGTATCACCCTTAGTATCGAGTCCTGGACTGTATGGAGTTGAACACGATTTTTGAAGTTGCAGTATGAATAATTATAAAGTATAAAATATATATTAATTTAATATAAACCGCAACAAGCCTGCGTAAGTTAAATCGAATCCATCCCCAAGAGGTTTATATCATGCCTCTCAATGCAAGATGGCTCCTAAATAAAAATAAGGGCCGTGATAATCCCAAACGATTTAGATTTTGTCACACAGGGCAATCGTTAATTTTGAGTCTTTCGTGTCTGGTCGTTGTTTACTCATCGTTAATTTTTATTTGCCAGCTCTCTCTCTCGGCTCAGGAGAATCAGATTTCTTCAGAAGGGCCTGTCGAGATCTTGAAGTTTACTACAGGATCTGAAAGTAAGACGGAATACGATAAGTCTGTAAAGACATTCCTTGTAAAGCATTGTGTGTCGTGCCATGGCCCGAAGAAAATCGAGGGAGAAAGACTCGACCTTACCTCCTTAGATCCGGATATGAAATCCAGCACCAGTGGCGCCCGCTGGGCGATGGTTTTGGAAAAACTCACAATTGGTGAGATGCCGCCAAAGAGCAAACCTCGCCCATTGGATGAGGAGTTGGTGGCGGTGGGGCGGTGGGCCCATGCCGAGGCAAAGCGAGCAGGCCGACCATTTACCCGCAGGGCCGCCTATAATAATGGCAATTCAATTTCACATGCCGTTCTTTTTAATCCGAGAAATATTCCTCCATTTGATGGCGGGCCTTCTATCCGTAGAATCAGCCCGGAAATCTACTTTGCATTCACCAACGATCTTGCGAAGAATCAGGTAGGCATCGCCCAACCTTTTTCTCATGAAGGGCAAAACACATTCAAGGATACGGGTGCTCCGAGGATGGATGAGCCGGTGACCGCCCAACTTCTTCAGAATGCACTGATCATCGTGGAGGCACAAACCGCACATAAGATCGAGGGTGGTATGGTCAAGGGAAATATGTCAAAAGAATTTTCAACTCTGTTTAATCCTAAATCAATGCCGAGCAGCATGGAGATGGAATTGGCGATCGTCAAGCAGTTCGAAATAGTGCTTAAGCGGGCACCGACTGCCGAGGAAAAACTTCGGTTCGTGGGTCTGATGAAGAAGAACATTGACGAAGCGGGTCAGATGGTTGGGGTTCGCTTCACACTTGCGGCGGTTCTGCTTCAATCGGAAGCTGTTTTTCGGATGGAAATGGGGACCGGTGCTCCTGATGTTAAGGGTCGAATCCGACTTGCACCCCGTGAGATTGCATATGCTCTCGCATATGCACTTACAGACAAGCGCCCAGATGCGGAACTTCTCGCCGCTGCTGCCAATGGGGGATTGGCTACAGATGAGGGTGTCGCAAGGCAGGTGCACCGGATGCTCGAAAGTCCCAAGTTAGAAAAGCCTCGAATTCTAAGATTCTTTCGCGAGTATTTCGCCTACGATCGAGCCATCGAGGTATTCAAGGACGATAAAGGCGCATTGAATCACCCGGGGCACCACGCCCGTTCCCTGGTAGAAGACACGGATCAACTCGTGCTTTTGATTTTGGAACGGGATAGCGAGGTTCTTCGGGAGTTGCTTACTACAAACAAGAGCTTTGTAGCTTACAAAAGTGCTGCAACCATCAAGAAGCAGCGCGCTGAGGCTTTTGCCAAATACGAGTCCGAGTTAAAAAAAGACCCGAAGAAGTTCGAGAATAAGACTTATAAACCGCCCGGTCAGAGCATTTACGAATCCTATGGGTTGAAGGACTTCCCGGATCAGCAACCTGTGGAACTTCCTGCAAACGAAAGAAGTGGTATTCTCACACAGCCTTCCTGGCTAGTGGCTCACTCAACCTCGTTTGACAATCATGCAATCCATCGAGGCAAGTGGATTCGCGAACGATTGCTGGGCAATGTGGTTCCAGATGTGCCGATCACCGTCGATGCCCAATTGCCAAACACACCTGAGAAAACGCTTCGTGAGCGGATGGCGGTAACTCAGCAGGCGTATTGCTGGAAATGCCACCAGTTGATGAACGACCTTGCCTATCCATTAGAACAGTACGATCATTTTGGTCGCTTCCGCATTGAAGAACAAGTTCTAGACCTCGAGGCAACTGCAAAAAACATAGATAAAAAAGGTAAATCTGCCGGACCCGTGATGCTGAATGTTAAGTTGAATACCGCTGGCGTGATTGCCCATGTGGGCGACCCTTCACTTGAAGGTAATATAGGGAATCCTGCAGAATTAATGAAGAAACTGGCCGCCTCGGAACGAGTCGAGCAGGTGTTTGTCCGGCATGCCCTGCGCTACTGGTTGGGGCGCAACGAGTCACCAGGTGACGCCGCCTCTCTCCAATCCATACATAAGGCGTATCGCAACAGTGGTGGCAGCATGAAGTCGTTGATCTCAACATTACTTTCTAGCGAATCTTTCCTGTATCGCATGCCGGAATCCAGGAAGTGACTAAATTTACTTAAACCCTTTTACGGAGTTTACAACATGTTTATTGACCGCCGCAATGCTTTGAAGACACTCGGCCTGTCTGCAGGGGCTACATTCCTCAGCCCCATGATGGCAAAAATCGAAGTTCAAGCTGCCGGAAAACCTATGACAGCGAAGCGCTTTATTTTTGTGGTTGAGAGCAACGGTGTCCGTCCCGAGCAACTTGCCCCGGTCGGCCTTAAACGAGAAAGCCGAAAGCAGGAGGCGTTCAACGGGCCAGCACAGTTGCTGGATGTGCCCCTTGCAGATAAGGAACTCCCCTTCTCCCTTGAACCGATAAACCCCTGGAAAGATAAGATCACTATCGTTCAGGGCCTATCTGGGCGCGTGTGCGGCGGTGGACATTCGAACAACTTTCAGGCACTCGGGGCTTGGGGTGGTGGCCGGGGCAACGGCGGCGAAAGCATGGCCATTCTGGGCGAGACGATTGACGGTGCACTGGCGAAGGCGCTTCCGGGTATCTTCCCGCACATTGGCCTTGGCATCTCTAAGCGAACTGAAAACAATGTGATTTATAACATATCAGCCATAGGACCCAACAAAGGTCTGCCTACGATGGTGAACCCTTTGAACGCCTACAGCACCCTTTTCGGGATCGTTGCAGATGGTGCTGCAAAGCAGGAATTCACAGCCAGGAACAATCTGCTCGACTTCCTCAAGGATGATTTGAAGAAGGCTGGGGCGAATATTGCGGGTGCGGAAAAAGAGCAGTTCCAGGCGTATCTTGAAACATTCGAGACGCTGCGCAACCGGCAGAGCAGTCTTAACGAAATCAAGCATACGCTGCGCGAGAAAGGGCCGGTTGTTTCCGACAAATATAGGAGTGCCATCGAGACCGACAGGTTGGATGCTCAGTTTGACCTCGGGGCTGCCGCACTTATCTGCGGCTTGACTAATGTTCTTACCCTTTCGAGTGCTGCCGGTATCCGCGACTTTGACATTACTTTCAAAGGTTTGGGCCTTAATATCGACAAACACTCGATCGGCCATGGTGGCACTTTCCAAGGCAAGACCTGGTTCGATCTTTACAACATCATCCGAAGGTATCACTTCGATCTGATCGCTGGTCTTATGAAAAAGCTTGAAAAAGTGCCCGAGGGTAACGGCACCATGCTCGACAACACGGTGATCGTGTACCTTTCTGATGGCGCCGAAGGGCACCATAGCCGGTGCTGGGAATGGCCGATGGTGGTTATTGGTAACATTGGCGGCAAACTTAAGACCGGCCGTTATGTCGATTACCCTGGCTACGGTCAGAAGGGTCATCGTACAACGGCGAACATGTACCTGACTTTGCTCCATCTTGCTGGTTTTAAGCGTGACACATTCGGCATGCCCGACCCGACACTCAAAGACCTCGACCAAACCGGGCCGCTCGCAGAACTGTTTGTGTAATCCGGCAGAAACCTTTGGTATTATTATGCTGCCGAAGACGATCTTTTTTATGAAAGCCCAGTGTTGGGGATGACTACATTCACAAGCAGTTCGAGTATAAAACTCTGGCAAAGAAGAGGATGGGATTGGCCGGGGAACAAGGTTTAGAAGTTAAAATTGTACCAACCAGCCATACATCAGTTTGGATTGTTATTTTGTTAAAAATATTCTGCAATAGGCGAGACGGAGGCATGGAAGTGACCATGACAAAGATTATTCTCGTTGCCTTTATCGTAGTATTCCCGATTTTTGCCGATGCTTCTGACTTGCTATCCTGGCCGTGCTACCACGGGCCCAACGCAAACTTTAGTGCCACAGACTGTGGTTTGACACTGATTGACGATTTGAAGGACGCCCGGCTGGTGTGGAAGAGTCAGGAGCCAACGCCTCCGGGAGCTGCGCAGAGCCCAAGATATGGCGGTCATGGATGGCACAATTCACTCACAGACTTTAAATCAATTAAGATTCCACTTATGGGTGGAGGCGAAGCAACCTCCGGTGGTGGCATTCCATTGCCAGGAGGCGGAGCAAGCAGCCTGCTTGTTGCCGATGGGCGCATCTTTGCCAGCTATTTCGTACCGAGTGGTGAGGTTGTGGATGCTGTAGAACAACAGAAACGCGATAAAGGCCCGGGTACCTGGTCTCCGGACTACTGGCGAGTGTCGGCCGATGATGTGGTTCTGTGCATTGATGCAAAAACAGGAAAAACATTGTGGAAACAGGTGTTCCAGGGCAAGGGATTAAACTGGACTGACCACAAGAGTATCATTACCAATCATACCGGGGCGGTTTTTGGCGGACGGGTGTATGCCATCGGTTCAACCTGCCGCGTTTATTGCCTCGATGCCGCTACTGGCAAGCCCATCTGGGAGGGAAATCTCGAGGCCGAGTATGAGAAACTAGAGGCGATTAAGAAAAAGGGATTAGAGGAGAAGAAATCTTTTGGTGGTATCAACCGCGGGCATTGCAACGGTTGCACATTCGCTTCAGGCGTCCTTGTCTGCCCGGATTTTCAAGGCGGGCTGATGGGGTTCGATGGCAACACAGGTAAAAGGCTCTGGCAGGTACAGAAGTGCCTTGCCCATCATGCGACTCCAACGCGCTGGGTTCACACAGGTGGAGAGTCGGTCCTGTGCGGTAACATTGACGGCAAAGTTCGATGTCTCGACCCCCTTACCGGCAAGGATCGCTGGACTCTCGACACGGGCCGGCAAGAAGCCTCACTTTCCCTTGCTGGCGATGTGTTATTATTGAATGCCGGCATGGAAAAGATGGGACCATGCGACGAGAATCTACTTGGCCGTGCCAGCGGTTGGAAGATCACCTTGGCGAAAGCCAAGAAACTCTGGGAGCACACGGGTGAAGAAAAAGTTGGGTTCGTGAGTGGGGGCATGAGTGGCCTGCCGATTTGGAAAGATCGGGCCTTCATCCGCAACAAGGCTGGTACGAAAATGATTGATGTTACCACCGGCAAAGTGTTGGCAACTGCCCCCGATGCCAGGACCGACCAAGAGAGCCATGGTTACTGCGCCGAGGGGCGTTTCTTCCACGAGCCGGACAGTCAGCACGGCAGAATTCACGATGTACTCATGTTAGGTACCACGGCTGATTCCTTCAAACCAAGCGGCAAGCCCTGGAATACGCCCCATTATGATGCGACTGGCTATGAGATGCCTATCAGCCACCCTATAGTTGCGGGGCAACTTTATCTACGCGGTGCCGATGGTATCTACTGCTGGAACCTATGTAAACCCGCTAAATAGCAGAAAGGAATACCAAGATGACTTGTGTCTTTTTTACCCTTCTCTTTGTCACGAATGCTTTGATCAGTGCACCAGAACCACAGGCACCCGCAGGGGATTTCAACGCCCGCATCGAATACACGCTTAAGAACCCCCGCAAGAATGACCCAGTTCTGGGCGGACCAAAGGACAAGGTTTTCGTCAGTGCATGGATTCCCGAAGGATTGAAGGTCGTTCGTGGCGGAATCTGCAACCCCTTCTCGAAAGGCGATGATGTAAGCAAGCATTGGCAGGCCGCATGTCGGTACTGGCAATTCGCCTATGTGCAAGTAGATTTCGATGGGGTAAAAGACGAAGAGTATGCTTTTCTTACGACCGGGCTTGCCGAACTTGCGAAGAAGGCCGGACGCCCCGAATTGGAACATCTACCCCTATGTTTCATCGGTATGTCGCGTGGCGGTGGGATTAGCATGAAACTTGCCGAGATGATGCCCGAGCGCACCATTGCAGTTGCCCCGGTGTGTTTGGAAGTCGGGCCTGGGTCTGAAGCCACTCGCCGCATACCCGTGATCACTATCTTCGGAGAGAAAGACGGATCGCAAATGGCGAGGTTGCAGACTAAATTATCGTTAGAAAGGCAACTTCAAGCTCGTTTCGGGATTGCGGTGCAGTGGAATCGCAAGCACGAGTTTGCACTTGCTAACAATCTTTCGTTCGTTCACTTCGATGAAGCCATTTCCCGCCGCCTCCCAAAAATACCGATCTCTAACAAGCCCACCCCACTTGCAGATATTCCACTCGAGGAAGGATGGTTAGGCGATATATCCACCTGGGGAAAGGACGGGAAGATGCCGATGATTGCTGCTTGGAGAGAATTCAAAGGTGACCGAAATTTAGCATGCTGGTTTTCTTCGCAGCGGGTTGCAAGCGTGTGGCAGGGATTTGTCGGGGCAAGCAGGGATGTCACGATCATTGAACCACCTGGCTTGGGTGACAAACAATCTTTTATATTGTACTCGGCAGGAAAAAAGATGACCGTGAAAATCTCGATCAATAATGAAATAAAACCAACGCGTATTATACTTCGGGACGAAGCCAAACTGATCGCAGAAAAGACTGAAGGCCCCTGGGTATTTGAGATTTCTTTGAAGCCCGGCATTCACTCGCTTATTGCGACAGTGGATGCCGGTGGGCAGAAGGCATCACGACCTCATACGATTGTCGTGGGGGATTAAACACCCTTATATGTTTTGTCCTTTCCGCACTGTTATTACTTTAATACACCCCGGACTTTTTATTTGCAGGCCACTTAAGCGAGGAATTACAAAAGGCCCATTTCATAATGTTGGATTAATAAGCCAAATTGTGTGAGTATTGCCTGAAAAAACAGGTTTTATAGGTGGATTAGTGCTTTGCAATAATTTCCCCAAGGGGGAATCTTTAGGTGTTATTGCGAGTTTAATCCCTCGATTTTGTAATTCTGAAAGAAGCTGGTCAGGAGCATTCATTTCAAGCTTCCTGTTTTTGGTGATCCATGAGCCATCATTCATTCCATCGCGAAACGCATGAATCTCACAGCGATCATCTTGAAATACCCGCCATTTGGGAGCATAGAATATCAAAAACCCGCCATCGTTCAATTCGTTGTAGATTTTGGTGTCTGGGCCGTAATCTCGTACAAGGTGCTGCATGGGCTCAATAAGATCGACTGGCCATTTTTTAGGATCTAGAGTAACTTGGTGCCAGCCAAAAACAGAAGAAATTAAAAAGCCCATCACCATCACCAATAAAGTTGCAATCATTTTTACGCTGGGCTTGGCGGGTTGACGGATGATCCAGTCTTCTCTTATTTTTTGCGAGCTAACAAGATTAAGCCAGATTTCTTCAAACATAACTGCTGCATTACTTATGAAGATGGGCGCATTGCGGGCGCGCTTTAGTGCCAAGAAAAACCAGGCCCAAATACTTGCAGTAATTCCTAGATGTTGTGCGCCTTTTCCAGATAAGAAAAAAAAGATTGTCACCGCAGCAAATGCTGCATATGCCCCTAGCATGTAAACGTCTAACAAATTGGGCGCAGCGTGCTCAACAATATAACTTGAAAGATCGAGTTTAAACCAAATTTTAAGCCATTCCTCATACATCCCTATGCCGAATGGCGAGATGCAAGGTGCGAGCAGCCAAATAAAATTGCCACACCATAATGTTAAAAGAGTACGAAAGTCTTTTATTGGCCCTTGTGAAAATATAAACTGCGCAGTCCATATTAATGTAGCTAAGCCAAGGATTGAAAGACCCCCTAGATATCCACCATGGCAGTTGGCCCAAAAAACAGCGAGAGGGAAGCACCATAATAGCCAAGATGCCTTTGCTCTACGGTTTTCAAAATCGAGTATAAAATAAGAGAGAAGAGTGATGCCTAGGTAGTTAATTAGTAAGGGTCTTGCGAGAAAATGAAGTGCTCCAATCATTAGCACTAAGGATGCTAGGAACCAGACAAGTATGGGGTGCATCCCCGCAATAAACCATCTGCGTGCCAGAATGGTAATCCAAGTTGCAATCAGCAAGGATGAGAAAGTTGTTATTGTTGCAAAGCCTCCTATTCGGTAGGAGTAAGCCATTAAAATTTCAGCAAGCCATTGGGTTGGAACCCAGTTTGATTCAGATTGCGAGAAGGGATCGGTGCGAAGAATTTGGAGATGATCGATCATCCATTCGCCTGTGCAAATATGCCAGAAGGTGCCTGGATCGGTTAGAAACGACGAAGGAATAAACAGCGCCAAGCTGATGAATGTAAATAGAAAGATGCCAGGCCAAGTACTGAGCCATCGTTGGAGAAGGGGTATCATTTAGGGAGAGACCTGATCCATTCAGTAAATAATTCAACCGCTTGCTTATCAACCATATTTCTGCTGATTTGAGGCATCTGGCCTGTACCCACGATGGAAATACGGTGCAGTAGGACGGATCGTTCAGGGTCCCCTGGCGCGATTATTTTCGCATCCTTGAACCCGAATGTGTGGTGGTTTGGCTTTTCATCCAGGATCTTGATTTTGTCTTTGTCTGCAAAAAAGTCGAGATCCATTTGGGAATTGCCCCCACCTGCATTGATATGGCAATTAGCGCAATTGGAATGAAGGTAGGATTTGACACGTGCCTCAAGAGGGTTGGTTTTATCGTAGGGGTTCACCAACTTTTTCAATTGGGAAACGGGCAAAGGCAAAAGGTGGTCAGGGGTTGCGATCTTTCTTTGATCGGGGAAACTAAGCTGAGTGTTGACCCACTCATCAAGTTCTTTATCTTTTTTGCCATCGGTTTGGCCCATTAGTTTAAGACTGGTGCGCAAATCGGGAGAGCGTGGTTTTAGTAATCGTAATTGTTCAAGGTGTTCCAATTGGTTTTCGGGGCCCGTTTTATAATCATGAGATTTGTTCATTTGCACTTCGCAAAGGCCAAGCACAAAGTTCGAAGCACGACTATGGCAGACCATGCATTCGGCCCTGCTGGGGTAATGCCAGACTTGCTTTCTAGTGCCCTCTTTTTCACCTTTATCAGCGATTTGAAAAGATACATCGCGCCCTGCGGATTCAACCAGATCAGCATCGGTTTGTTCTTTGTTCCAGAGGTAGGAATAGCCGGCCCATTCTCCTTCTTGCCTAGTCATAAAACGAGTTTCAATCCATTGTTTACTTTGAGGATTACCTTGTTCCATTTCGAGAGCGAAGGATTTTACAATGACGGTACCGTTAGGAAATGTCCAACTTTTAGTGTTGGAATAATCAATGAAGGTGGGCTTGCCTTCGGAATCAAATTCGGGCAATGCGATGAAGCGAGCCTTGAATGCTTGATCAGACCAGAATGGTGCATTGACGGAATAGGGGATGACGCCTTCGACCATTTCGTGATTTTGAATGGATTGAAACAACCCCGATTCAGAGAGCTTTCTTGGGAAGTGAGGTTGGGGCAGATCCTTTGGAACAGGGGTAAACTTGTGGATGATGCCAAGTAGATCAACCACTAAGAGATTGCCATCGTTGTCTTCGCCAAAGCCTGTGATCTGAAGTGAGGTGTCTGCAATTTCTTTATGCCAAGTTACTTTTTCGCCATCGTGCCTAATGCCCCAGATTTTGCCTGTAGAGTGGTCGCCATAGATGTAGCAACCTTGCAACTCGGGGAATTTAGAGCCGTAATAAACAATGCCGCCGGTAAGAGAGCGAGCTTCGGAGTGATGATGCTCTGCGGTGGGTTTAACGAAGGGAGTAGGGCCGGGTTTTCGCAGGGAATAAAAGGGATGAGAACCTTCCATCACGCTCCAGCCGTAGTTGTCGCCCTTGCGGATGAAGTAAACTTGTTCCCATAAATCTTGGCCATTATTGCCCACCCAGAGATGGCCAGTTTTTTTATCACAGTGCATGCGCCAAGGGTTGCGCAGCCCATAAGCCCAAGTTTCGGGAACTGCGTCTTTGATATGCAGGAAAGGATTGTCCTTGGGTACGGAATATTGTTTGCCTTCATCGGGGTGATCCACATCAAGGCGCAATACTTTACCAAGAGGCCTAGTCATATCCTGACCCGAAACCCAAGTGTCGGAATCGGAAGTTCCATCGCCACTGGTTACATAAAGCATGCCATCTTTTCCAAAGGCGAGAGCAGCGCCATTATGGCCATCGGAATGCCATTCTTTGATGGTGACTGCAGATTTGGGATCGATGGTGAATGGGGATTTATTGGAGATGGTGTAACGAACGACCCGGGTATATTTCTTGGCTTCGGGGCCTGGGCCATTGCAACCTAAATAAAGATAACCATTCTTTTTATAATCAGGATGAAAAAGCATATCGAAAATGGTGTCTTTAGATTCGAGAAGAGTAAAAGATTCAGCAACATCCTCGCGGGCATCGAAGCGCACGATGGAAGAAGGTGCGTAAGGGCGATCCATCGAGCTAGCAAGCATGAGATTACTATCAGGAACAGGGAGTATGCAGGTGAGGTTTTTCAATTTCAATTTTGGGAAGGCGTTGACGGTTTTGTAGGGCAGAGGAGGTTCAGGCGAGCCTACTACTTTCATGTTTTTAGCGGGAACCCGACCCTTGGAAGAGGTTGGTGCAATGGGGCCTTCAAAAACCATGGGGGCATAATCTTCGAAGAGATGAAAGTCTGCGTGAGTCTTGGATTTCAAGGGTGCAG
>Ga0208856_1000067_pt1 | contig 44793 bp, 34 predicted proteins | sample LakMenEpi13Jul12_FD_150690 | JGI IMG/M metagenome (GOLD analysis project Ga0208856, IMG submission 150690) | Freshwater microbial communities from Lake Mendota, WI - 13JUL2012 deep hole epilimnion (SPAdes) | ecosystem: Environmental > Aquatic > Freshwater > Lentic | place: Lake Mendota, Madison...
GCGCACGCGTTTGTGCAGGCACTCGGCGAATGCCTCCGCAAGGCGATCCGCGACGGCTTCGGCCATGATGGCGTTGTAGTCGTCGTGCTCGGCTTTGAATTTTTTCACCATCTCATCGAGCCCGATGCCGGTCGTGACGGCGAAGGCGGCGACGTGGTCGCTGCCCTTTTCCGCGACGAAGTCGGCCAGACAGCGGTAAGGGTCTGCATTGTCCTTCGCGACTTGCTGGCGGAGGTGGTGCAGGCGCGTGCGCTCGGTGGTGCGGGTCTCGTCGGTCCACACGATGAGGTCGTCGCCGTCGCGATTCGCGGGGAAAAAGCCGTACACGGCGCGCGCGGTGAGCGAGCCGTCGGCGATGAACTGGTCGAGCATCGCATTTGCATCGGCGAAAATTTTGCGCGCCTGCTCGCCGTATTTTTCGTGGTCGAGGATCTTGGGATACACGCCACGCAGTTCCCAGGTGTGGAAAAACGGCGTCCAGTCAATGAACGGGCGCAGCTCGGCGAGCGGGAAATTTTCCAGCACGCGCACGCCGGAAAACTCCGGCTGCGGCGGATCGCTGAACTCAAGCTTTGGCGCCTTCAGCCGTGCTTCCTCGATGCTCACGAGCTTTGCCGCGCTGCCCGCGTGCTGCTGTCGGAGCGACTCCTGATCCACGGCATTCTTCGCGACGAAATCCGCCCGGCCATCCGAGCTCAAGAGCGAACTCACGACCGGCACGGCGCGCGAAGCATCGAGCACATGCACGACCGGGCCGTCGTAGTGCGGCGAGATTTTCACCGCCGTGTGCGCGCGCGAAGTCGTCGCGCCGCCGATGAGCAGCGCCTGCTTGAAGGCACGGCGTTTCATTTCCTTCGCGACGTGCGTCATCTCGTCGAGCGACGGCGTGATGAGTCCGCTGAGGCCGATGATGTCCGCGCCGATCTCGATCGCTTTGTCCAAAATCTTGTCGCACGCGACCATCACGCCCATGTCCACGACCTCGTAGTTGTTACACGCCAGCACGACGCCGACGATGTTCTTGCCGATGTCATGCACGTCGCCCTTCACGGTCGCGAGCAGCACCTTGCCCTGCGCCTTCACGACCTCGCCGCGCGCGGCCATCGCGAGCTTTTCGGCCTGCATGTGCGGCTCCAGCCACGCGACGGATTTCTTCATCACGCGCGCGGACTTCACGACCTGCGGCAAAAACATTTTCCCCGCGCCAAACAGATCGCCGACGACGCTCATGCCGTCCATGAGCGGGCCTTCGATGACGGTGAGCGGCTTGCCGTACTTCGCGAGCGCCTCGGCGGTGTCGGCTTCAATGTGCAGATCGATCCCCCGCACGAGCGCGTGCGAGAGGCGCTGCTCGACGGTTCCCTTGCGCCATTCCTCCTCGACCTTTTTGTCGGCTGCGGTCGTGCCGCTGCTCGCGGCCTTCAATTTTTCGCCATGCGTCACCAGCCGCTCCGTCGCATCGGGGCGGCGGTTCAGCAGCACGTCCTCGACGAGTTCCTTCAGCTCCGGCTCGATCTCCTCGTACACTTCGAGCATCCCGGCATTCACGATGCCCATGTCCATCCCGGCGGCGATCGCGTGGAAAAGAAACGCGCTGTGCATCGCCTCGCGCACGGGATTGTTGCCGCGGAAACCAAACGAAACATTCGACACGCCGCCGCTCACCTTCGCATTCGGCAGGTTCTTTTTGATCCACCGCGTGGCCTCGATGAAGTCCACCGCGTAGTTATTGTGCTCCTCGATGCCCGTGCCGACGGTGAGGATGTTTGGATCGAAAATGATGTCCTCGGATGGGAATCCGATCTCGTCCACGAGGATGCGGTACGCGCGCTCGCAGATGCGGATTTTTTCCGCGTAGGTCGCCGCCTGCCCCTGCTCGTCGAATGCCATCACGACGACCGCCGCGCCGTATTTCAAAATGTGCCGCGCGTGCTTTTTGAATTCCTCCTCACCAGCCTTCAGCGAGATCGAATTCACGATGCCTTTTCCTTGCAAACATTTCAGTCCCGCCTCGATGACTTCCCACTTCGACGAGTCCACCATGAACGGCACCTTCGCCACGTCCGGCTCCACGCTGAGCATGTTGAGGAAGCGCGTCATCGCGGCGACGCCATCAATCATCCCTTCGTCCATGCAGATGTCTATGATGTTGGCCCCGTTCTCCACCTGCTGCTCCGCAATCGCGACGGCTTCCTTGTATTTGTCCTCCTTGATGAGCTTCGCAAATTTCGGCGAACCGGCGACGTTTGTGCGCTCACCGATCATCAGGAAACTGCCGACCTGCTGCGTGAATGCTTCGGAGCCCGAGAGGCGCAGCGGCAGTGCGGCTCCAGTGGAAAATTTCGTCTCTTCGCGAATCTCGCGCGGCCTGCTGGCGGCGACCGCCTTTGCAATTGCGGCGATGTGCTCCGGCGTGTTGCCGCAGCAGCCGCCCGCGATGTTCAGCATGCCGCTTTCGGCGAAATCACCGAGGTAGCGGGCCATGTCTTCCGGCTTCAAATCAAAGCCTGTCGGCGTCAGCGGATTCGGCAGTCCGGCATTCGGATATGCGGAGACGTAGGTGCCGGATTTCTCCGCAAGCTCCGCCAAAAATGGACGCATCAGGTCCGGCCCGAGCGAGCAGTTGAGCCCGACGGAGAGCGGTTTCAGATGCTTAACCGCATTCCAGTAAGCCTCCACTTTCTGCGCCGACACGAGGGTCTCACCGCCGCGCCCGACCGCTGCGGAGATCATCACCGGCAGCACGATGCCGTCCTTTTTAAAAACCTCCTGCACCGCAACCAGTGCGGCTTTTGCATTCAGCGAATCGAAAATCGTCTCCACCAAAATCACATCCGAACCGCCCGCGATCAGCCCGCGGATGTGCTGCATGTAGGCCGTCTTCACCTGCTCAAACGTGCAAGGGCGGAAGCTCGTGTCGTTCGAGTCCGGCGCGAAGCACAGCGACACCTGCATGGGCCCGACCGCGCCGGCGACGAAACGCTGGCGGCCCGTCTCATTCGCCACGCGATCGGCCTCCTCGCGGCACTGGCGCGCGGAGGTCTCGCTCATTTCCCACGAGAGTTCGTTGAGGAATTTGTCCTCGATGATCTTCTGGAAAAACTCCGGATCCTTCCGCCCGCCATGCTCGCGCGGATCCTCGACGAAGAAATCGCTCAGGGCGATCGAGGTCACGCCGAAGGTGTTCGTCTCAATGATGTCCGCGCCCGCTTCGAGGAAGCGGCGGTGGATGTCGCGGATCATCTTCGGCTGCGTGAGCGAGAAAAAGTCGCCGCAGTTTAGCATGTCCTTTTTCGCATCCTTGAACCGTTCGCCGCGCACGTCCGCCTCCGTCATCCCGTACGTGCGGATCGTGGTGCCCATCGCGCCGTCAATGATAGCGATACGCTGGCGGAGGAGTTGTTCGAGCGGGTGCATATTTTCGAGGGGAAAAGAGCACGGAAATCAGAGTATTCCAAGAACAAATTGACGCATCATGATTCAATGATGGATGGAGTTTATACTCACTGATCGCGTGCTTTGGAAAATTCCACAGTCGGCCCGAGTCAGAGCATTCCTCCGGACAAACGGTGCGCGGTCTTGAAAAGTAGTCCACGGCTTTCGCCGACAATGACGTTCAGACGCGATGCCGGCTAAAGCCGTGGACTACTTTTCCTGATGCTCGCGCCTGACTTGCCGAAGTCGTGAGCGAAGCGTTATCAGCCCTCGATCGTGTTGATCTCGACGGGTTCGACTTTCACGCCGAGTTCCTCGAGCCAGGCGATGGCGCGTTTGATTTCTGCGCGCTCTCCGTCGAGTTCGAGGCAGACGAGCCCGACTTCCTCGTTCACGCTCGCCTGACGGAGATTTGTGATGACCTCGAATTTTTTGCACAGTTCCCAGATGATCGGCCGCGTGACGAGCCGGGTGGGATACATGAGCCAGAGGCGGGATGTGTCGTTTGCCATGTGGGTGCGTGGGGTGCGTGTTGACCGGGAAATGTTTTGGGAGCCGTGGTTGTGACTGGTGATTGGTGAAGAGTGACTAGTCACCAATCACAAGCTACCAGTCACTTTCACGGAATGCGTGAAAGGTGGCAGGCGGACGAGCGTCTAGCCGCCTGCGATCGCGGGAACGATGCTCACTTCATCAGTGTCCTTCAGCGGCGTGGCTAGTTCCTGCAAAAAGCGGATGTCCTCGTCGCTGACGAAGATATTCACGAAGCGGCGGACGGCGCCCTGTTCGTCGCAGATGCGCTCGCGCAGGCCGGGGAAGGCGAGGTCGAGATTGGCGATGAGCTCGCCGACGTTCGCGCCGGCGGCGGAGACGACTTCGAGGTCGTTGGTAAGTTTGCGGAGTGGGGTGGGGATGCGGACGGAGGCCATGTGATTTAAGATTTAAGAATTAGGATTTAAGATTTGAAGTTGGAAGGCTGCTTTGTGCGGGGAAGTCTTAAGCTTGCTCTCAATCTTCATCTGAATCCTGTGCGGCGGTGAGGGCTGACACGCGGCGCGGAGAATAAGATTAAGTTTGAGAGGAAACGGCCTGGTCGGGGAGGTAGATTTGTTCCTCGAACTCACGCAGGCTCGGCTTGATGAGGCGCAGTTCGCCGCATTTTCCGGCGATGGCTTCCTGCGTCTTCAGGCCGTGGCCGGTGATGCAGAGGACGGCTTCCTCGTCGCGCGGGATTTTTCCGCTTTCGATGAGCTTCTTTGCGCAGGCGACGGTGACGCCGCCGGCGGTCTCGGCGAAGATGCCGGCGTACTCGGCGAGGAGTTTGATGCCCTCGACGATTTCATCGTCCGTCACGTCCTCGGCGGTGCCGCCGGTCTGGCGCATGACGTGGATGGCGTAGTAGCCGTCGGCGGGCGTGCCGATGGCGAGGGACTTGGCGATCGTGTCGGGCTTCGGCACGGGCTTCACGATGTCGGTGCCTTTTTTCATGGCGTGCGCGATCGGTGCGCAGCCGGTGGCCTGTGCGCCGAAGATCGAAAATGGCGCTTCGTCCACGAGGCCAATTTTTGCGAATTCGCCGTAGGACTTGTGGATTTTCGTGAGGAGCGAACCGGAGGCCATCGGGACGACGGTGTGGCGCGGGATGCGCCAGCCGAGCTGCTCCATGATTTCAAAGCCCATGCTCTTGCTGCCTTCGGCGTAATACGGGCGCAGGTTCACGTTCACGAAGCCCCAGCCGTATTTGCCGGCGATTTCGGAGCAGAGACGGTTCACCTGATCGTAGGGGCCGTGGATGCCGATGACGTTCGTGCCGTACACGAGCGAGCCGAGCACTTTGCCCTGTTCGAGGTCGGCGGGGATGAGGACGTAGCTTTTCAGTCCGGCGCTCGCGGCGTTGGCAGCGACGGAGTTTGCGAGGTTTCCCGTCGAAGCGCAGGCGACGACTTTGAAGCCAAGCTCCTTCGCGCGGCTGAGGGCGACGCTCACGACGCGATCCTTGAACGAGAGGGTGGGGTAGTTGACGGTGTCGTTCTTGATGTATAGCGCCTTGATGCCGAGCTTCTCGGCGAGGCGATCCGCCTTCACGAGCGGCGTGTAGCCGACCTGCGTGCCGACGGTGGGCTCGCCATCAATCGGCAGCAGCTCGCGGTAGCGCCACATGCTCTTCGGGCGCGACTCGATGAGATCGCGCGTGAGCACCGCCTTGATGGCGTCGTAGTCGTACGCGGCCTCGAGGGGGCCGAAGTCGAAATCGCAGACGTGGATGGCCTGTTTCGGGTAGAGGCGTCCGCACTCGCGGCACTTGAGGTTCGAGAAGTAGGAAGGTGTGTTTTTTTGCATGGCTATGCAGATTTTCAGCTCTTCCCGGAGTGGCGAGGGGTGACGACAAATCACCGCTTCGCTCTCATCTGTCCCCACGCCCTGCGGCACGGAGCTGGATTTGGCACCTGGTCCTTGCGGCGGAGTTGAGAGTTGAGGAGTTGAGAGGCCGGCTAGCGCGCTGCGCGCGTTGCTTTTCTCGCAACTCTCATCACTCAACTCGCCGAAGCGGTTGCCGTGGCGTCGCAGGGCCAGAACCCTCAGCCACTCTGGATAAGAGAGGCGCGCACGATACGGGCCGAGTCCGGGCCGTCAACGGAATTTTTCCCGCCGAATTCCTCTCAACTCTCAACTTCCCCCCCCCGCTCAGTTGTTGCGCGGCGTCCAGCGGTCGCGGTCTGCGAAGAGCAGGTAGTGCGATGCGTTCATGAGGAAAATCGGGTGTGCGACCTTGAGCACGAAATTCTGCGCGGCGCGCGGGTCGCGCATGATGAACGCTTTCCAGTCCTTGAATTCGCCGACGCCGACGTCGCTGAGCAGGCCGCGAAATCCTGTCACGGGTGTGACGAGCAGCCCGGTGATTTTTCCGCGGAAGCGGAATTCGTTCAGGTCGTTGAAATCGGCGATGGTGAGCGGCAGCCACAGGCTTTTGCGGTCCCCGTACCACGCGACGGCCCAGGGCATGTCGGTGCAGATGATGTCGTCGTCGGAATACCAGTCGGCGATCTCATTGATCGCGGACGGGTAGTAGGGCGGCCAGACGAAGGGCAGCTTCGGCGGATCGCTGTACACGTTCAGCAGCGGGAGCGCGTTCAGGAAGATGATGACGACGTGGAAGGTGATGTTGACCTGGCGGACGGACACGAGTTCGCGGCCGGCGACCTGCACTCGGCTCCACATGATGAGCACGAGCGCGAGGCCGTACGCGGTGGCGAGCGGGATGAAGAGGGGGTAGAGGTTGTTTGATTCGAGATCCGTCTGCAGGCTGGCATCGGTGAAACCAAAGACGGCCATGCCGATCATCCCGGAGAGGATCATGAGCAGGAATCCCCAGCGGAACGATCGCGTCTCATTTTTCCTGAACGAGTGGAGGAGCGTGAGGAAGAACAGCGGCGCGAGGAAGATTTTCCCGAACCGGCCGAGGAGCGAGTCGAACTGGCCGAGCAGTTCCGATTGCACCTTGCTGCGGAAAAAATGCACGGGGACCGTCTTGTCCGGCTCGGTGAGCGTGCGCATGATTTGCGATTCCGTGCCGAGCAGGCTGGTCAGGCGTGTCTGCCCGGCGATGCCGAAGGGCGAACCGCAGACGTTCGCATTTCGGATGAGCCACGGGCTCAGGCAGGTGAGGAAGACGGCGAACATGACCGCCGCATCGCGCCCGCGCGGGGAAAATGCGACGGCGGTGTGGATGAGCGCGCCAGCGAAAAGGAAGATCGTGAGCGGATGCGCGAGCGCGAGCAGCCCGAACGCGAGCCCCGCGGCGGCGTGCCAAGGCCATGTGCGCTCCTCATTTTCCCTCGCGCCCAGCGCCCGCACGGAGAAGTAGAGCGCCACGCTGAAGAGCATGAGCATGAGCATCTGCGGCAGGCCGGTGGCAGTGTGGCGCCAGAATTCGTTGCACAGCAGCATGAGCACGGTGGTGATCGTCGCGAGCCGCTCGTCGAAAAGCCGCCGCACCGTGAGGAAGCTCACCCACACCGCGATGAGGAAGCATAGCACGCTGACGGCGGCGATGATGCGGTCCGCCGGGTGGATGTATTCGCCCTTGCGCATGCCCCAGAAATCCACGTCGCCCTTCGCATCCGTGCGCAGCTTGAGCGCGTCGCTGATGCGGACGGCGGTGAAGAGCGCGCAGGAATTCAGCCACGGGTTCAGCGGTGCGTGGTAGAGGTCCGGGATGTTGCCGCCGGTCGGACCCTCGGGATCGAGGAACGCTGAGAAGCCGTTTGAGCCGCGGTTTTTCTCCATAAGCGCGATGGCCGCGGGCTTGATCACCTTCGTGGAAAATCCGTGGCCCCGCGCGATCTCGCGCGCGATGACGGCCTGCTCCTGGCCCTTCGGATGCGTGATGCCGACGAAGAGCGCGGCCTGCCCGCCGAGGCGGTTCATCGGATTGATCAGCACCTGCGCGACGGACTGGAAAAGCGCGAACGCGATAATGAGCAACAGCACGATCCAGCGCCGCCCGCCGCCGTGCTCGAGCGTATGGACGAGTTCCTGTGCCTTGATTTCAGCTGCCATTGGAAGTGTGTTGTGCGGTTGCGGCACCCGCAGTTGCGGCGTGCTCCGTGGTGTCGGCCTCGCGGAATTCCTTCAGCCGGCGGTGTAGCGTGCGGCGGCTGAGGCCGAGCACGCGCGCGGCCTTCGTGACGTTGCCGCCGCATTCGTCGAGCGCGCGGACGATCATGCGCTGCTCGGTTTCCTGGAGGTTCAGTTGCTGGCCGGGCTTGGAAAGTGCGGGAAGTTTCAGCCCCGCGACGTTTGTGGGAATCGCCGACGCGCCGTCGCGCACCGAGTGAGGCAGATCACGCACGGTTATTTTTGCACCGCCTGCCATCACGACTGCGCGCTCGATGGCCGCGCGCAGCTCGCGGATGTTGCCCGGCCACGGGTAGCGCTCGAGCAGTTCCATTGCGTCGGCAGTCATCTCTCGCACGGGCTTGCCGTTTTCCTCCGCAGCGACGCGCAGGAAATGATGAGCAATGAGCGGGATGTCCTCCCTGCGCTGCCGCAGCGGCGGCATGTGGACGCGCACGACGCTGAGGCGGAAGTAGAGGTCGTCGCGGAACTCGCCCTTGCCGACCATGTCCTCGATGTCGCGGTTCGTCGCAGCGACGAGGCGCACGTCCACCTTGATCGGCGTGTTGCCGCCGACGCGCTCGAAGCTGCGATCCTCGCCGAGCACGCGCAGGAGTTTCACCTGCGTGTTTTTGTCAATCTCGCCGATTTCATCGAGGAATAGCGTGCCGCCATTTGCCTGCTCGAAGCGCCCGATGCGCCGCTCGGTCGCGCCGGTGAACGCGCCTTTCTCGTGGCCGAAAAGCTCGCTCTCGAGAAGCTGCGCTGAAAATGCCGCCATGTGAACGGCGACAAATTTTTCCTTCGCCCGTCCGCTCAGCGCATGGACCGCCTGCGCGACGAGCTCCTTGCCCGTGCCACTCTCGCCCGTGATGAGCACCGTCGCGCGGCTCGGTGCGACCTGCTTCACGGTGTCGAAGATTTCCTCGATCACCGGCGAGTGGCCGATGAGTTTTTCGAGGCCGTATTTCGTCTCCACCTTTTGCTTCAGTTCGACCACTTCCTTCTCCACTTTCTGCGAACGCAGCGCGCGGCGGATCAGAATTTCGAGCCGGTCAATGTTCAGCGGCTTGGTGACGAAATCATACGCGCCGCGCTTCATCGCCTCGACCGCCGTGTCCACGCCGCCGTAAGCCGTCATCATGATCACGATCGGCGGATGCGCGCGGGCGAGCGCCTTTTCGATGAGCACCATGCCGTCCTCTCCGCCGAGCCGCAGGTCGGTGAGCATGAGGTCCACATGCTCGGACTCCAGCACCGTGAGCGCGCCCGCGGTATCCGGCGCGATGTAAACGTCGAACGAATCCTCCAAAGACGCGCGCAACCCTTCGCGGGTATGCTTTTCGTCGTCAACGATGAGGATGGTGGGTTGCACAGGGGCGCCGGATGTAGCCGCGGAAAGGTCGCCGCGCAAGGCGAGGCTGCAAGGGAATTGGTCGTGTGGGACGAGGCTGTTTAAAGTCGCGCCCGGCGCGGGAGCATCCTCATTTGGCGTTTGGAGTTGGGTGTTTGGCGTTTGAAGTTTGGCCCGCCGCAGGCGCGTCACGAATTTGGATGCGCTCCGTGCCACCGCAACGCCGCTGCGCGGGGCCAAACGCCAAACGCCAAACTCCCAACTCCAAACAACAAAACAGGACGTCACCTGTGCTTTCCCCGCCCCTCACTTCGCCCCAAAACAATACACATTCCCATCCTCCGCCCCGATCACGATCGCGCCTCCCGCCACCGCCGCGCTCGCGGTGATCGGCGAGCCGATTTCGTAGCTCCAGCGCTCCTTGCCGTCGGCCTTGTTCACGCAGTAGAGGCTGCCGTCTTCGCTGCCGAAGATGATCCCGCCATCCTTGCACAGGACGGCGGAACTTTCGATGTGGCCGCGCGTCGGGAAAATCCAGCGGCCGTCACCCGTCTTGCGGTCAATGCAGTGGAGCCGCTTGTCGTGCCCGCCGATGATCACCACCTCGTCGTCAATCGCCGGCGACGCCGTGTAAGGAAAATTGCGCGCACGATATTTCCAGGAGTTGGCCCCCGTCGCCGTGTCGAACGCATAGACCTGGTTGCTGTGGTTCCCAAAATACACCATCGCGCCATCCGCCGCGACGCTGCCCTGCACGTAGGCATTCACCTCCATCTGGCGCACCTGCTTGCCGTCCTTCACCGATACGACGTGCAGGATCGCATCGCATCCGCCAAAGACCGTCTCGCCCTTGCCGGTGATCGCCGGCGTGCCGTTGATGAAATTGTCCGTCTCCAGCTTCCACACGGGCTTCCCGGTCTTCGCTTCCAGCGCGTACAGCGAAAAGTCATGGCTGCCCACAATCACCCACTTCGCGTCCGAGTCCGGCGCCTTCGTCCAATTCGCGCCGCCCATGATTTTGTCGCCCGTCTCGTGCTTCCATTTCAAAGCGCCGGTCGCCGCGTCGAGCGCATACAGGAACCCGTCCGTCGCGCCGACGTAGCACAGCCCGTCGAGCAGCAGCGGCGTGGCCTCGACGCCGCCCTCGGTCTTGAACTTCCACGCCTCCTTCCCATCCGCGAGCGCGACGCAGTGGATCACGCCATTGTCATCTCCCAAAAAAACACGCCCGCCCACAATCGCCGCGCCGCCCTTCACCGGAGCCCCCGCCTTGAAAGTCCACCGCAGCACCGCCTTCGCCGGAGCCGCCTCATCCGCGCGCCCTTGCAGCAACGGCCCGCCCCGGTGCATCGGCCAGTCGCCGGCGAGGGATTCGGAAAGGGCGAGGGCGGTGAAGAGGCCGGTGAAAAAAATGAGGGTAAAGCTACGGGAGGCGAATTCGCACGAGTTCATACGGGTATGCAGAGATAACTACTGCAATTCATATAGCACACCTTAACTCGAACTCGTGCTCCATGTCGTGTTCCGCGTGGCGGCGAATGATGAGCGCATGGCTCATCGCAATGTCCGCAGGAGACGCTCCCTCACCTCGGGCCACGGCGATCCCTCGGCGGGACTGCGGAGATATTCCTCGTAGCGTTTTTCCAATTCGCGTTTCTGCCAGTCCGGCACGGGAACCTCTGAATAATGGAACTGGTTAACGCGCTCCTCAACCGGCTGGGTGTCATAGGTGTGGATGCGTAAGGGTGGTTTCGGCGAGGAAGGGCGCGCCGGTTTCGAGTTGAAGGACGTTTGCCGTCGTCACGCGGGCGATTTCGCTGAGCGCTTCACGGGTGAGGAAGGCCTGGTGCGCGGTGATCAGGACGTTGGGGAAATTGAGCAGCAGCGAGAGTTCGTCGTCGTGCAGCACCTGGCCGGAGAGGTCTTCAAAAAAGATGCCTTCCTCCTCCTCGTAAACGTCGAGCGCCACGCCGCCGATGTGGCCGGCTTTGAGCGCCGCGATGAGTGCGCCGGTGTCGATGAGCTTGCCGCGGCTGGTGTTGACGATGAACACGCCGGGCTTCATTCGCGCGAGTATCTGCGCGTTGAGCAATTGGCGCGTCTCCGGGAGCAGCGGAACGTGCAGCGAGACGATGTCGCTCGCCGCCATCAGCGCGTCGCGCTCGACGTAGTGGATGTCGTGCGCCGCCGCCCAGTCCATCGCCGGGAAAGAATCACAGGCGAGCACCTCACAACCGAAGCCGCAGAAAATCTGCGCGGCGATGCGCCCGATTTTTCCGGTGCCGACGATGCCGACGGTCTTGCCGTGGAGGTCGAAGCCGACCAGGCCGCTGAGCGAAAAGTTCAGCTCCCGCACGCGGTTGAAGGCGCGATGGATTTTGCGGTTGAGCGTGAGCAGCAGCGCGACGGTATGCTCGGCCACGGCGTGCGGTGAGTAGGCCGGCACACGGACCACGGCGAGGCCGAGCGCGCGGGCCGCGTCCACGTCCACGTTGTTGAATCCGGCGCAGCGCAGCGCGAGGAGCTTCACCCCGAGCGCGGCGAGGATTTCCAGGCACGCGCGGTCCGCCTGGTCGTTGACGAAGACGCACACGGCCTGCGCGCCCTTGGCCGCCGGGGCGGTTTCGGAGCTGAGCCGGAAATCGTGGAAGCGCCACGCGATGCGTTCCGCTCCGGGAGCCTGCGCGAGGTATTCGCGGTCGTAAGGTTTGGTGTCGTAAACGGCGGTTTCGATCATGGCTTTTTTGTCGGCTGTGGCGCGCGGAAGCGCAGCCATTTTTCGAGTTCGACCACGGCGAAGGTGAAGACGCCGATGGCGCCGATGTAGATCCACGCTTCGGCCCGCACGGGGGCGGTGTGAAAGAGCTGGTTCATGAACGGCGTGTAGGTGAAGGCGAGCTGCGCGAGCCACGTCGCGCCGATGCCGGCGAGCAGCCAGGGGTTGGAGAAAAGGCCGATGGCAAACATCGAGCGCGTCCGGCTGCGGCAGTTCAGCAGATAGCAGCTCTGGACCATGACGATGAGGTTGACGACCGCAGCCCGGGCTTCGTCGAGATTGGTGCCTTCGACGCCGTGTTCCCACGCGAAGAGGCCGAACGCGCCGCCGATCGAGATGAGCGTGACCAGCCCGGTGCGCATGAGCAGCGGGAGGGTGAGCAGCGGTCTTTTCGGATCGCGCGGCGGGCGCTGCATGATGTCGCTCTCCTTTGGCTCGAAGACCAGCACCAGCCCGAGCAGGATGGCGGTGACGAGGTTGATCCAGAGCATTTGGGTCGGCAGCAAGGGCAGCGCGACGCCCCAGACGATCGCGACGAGCAAAGTGAGCGCGAGGCCGGCGCTGGTCGGGAGAATCCAGGCGATGAATTTGATGAGGTTGTCGAAGACGCCGCGGCCTTCCTCCACGGCAGCCTCGATGGTGGCGAAGTCGTCGTCGGTCAAAATCATGTCGGCGGCTTCCTTCGACACGTCGGTGCCGGTGATGCCCATCGCGATGCCGATGTCGGCCTGCTTGAGCGCGGGCGCGTCGTTCACGCCATCGCCGGTCATGGCGACGATGTGGCCGCGCGCTTGCAGTGCCTGGACCAGCCGCAGCTTCTGCTCGGGCGCGACGCGCGCGAAAACGGAGGCGCGCTCGGCGGCGTCGGCCAGTTCATCGCCGGTGAGCTTTTCCAACTCGCGGCCGGTGAGCGCGAGGACATCGGGGCCTGTGTCCAGGCCGATCCTGGCGGCGATGGCTTTGGCGGTGAGGACGTGGTCGCCCGTGATCATCTTCACGCGGATGCCGGCGCTCCTGCACTTCGCCACGGCGGCGATGGCCTCGGGGCGCGGTGGGTCGAGCTTGCCCTGGAGGCCGAGAAAAGTGAGTTCGGCGGCGACGTGCTCGTGCTCGAGGCCGGTATGCGCCGGCGGCATCTCGCGCCGGGCGAAGCCGAGCACGCGCAGGCCGCGCGCGGCCATCGCTTCGGCGTGGCGGAGCACGAGCGCGCCATCCACGGGCGTGAGTTCGCCGTTTTCGCCGAGCGCGTGTGCGCACTTCTCGATGAGCGTTTCGACCGCGCCTTTGATGTAGATCACCTTCGGCCCGCGAGCGGCCCCGTGGAGCGTGGCCATGTATTTGTATCCGGATTCAAAAGGGATCGTCTCGATCCGCGGAAGTCGCCCGCTCCATTCCTCCTCCGAAAGCCCCGCCTTCTGCGCAGCGACGATCAGCGCCGCCTCGGTGGGATCGCCTTGCGCGATGCTTTGGCCTTCTTCGTTGCGGACGACTTGGGAATCATTGCACAGCAGGCCGGCGCCGAGCGTTTCGATGAGCGCGACGTTTTCACCCACGACGACCGGCTTCCGCTCGAAATGAATCTCGCCGGCCGGCTCATAGCCGCCGCCGGTGACGTGGTAGAGCCGCCCGCCGGCATGGATTTCCTGCACGGTCATCTGGTTTTGCGTGAGCGTGCCGGTCTTGTCCGAGCAGATGACGGTGGTGCTGCCGAGCGTCTCGACGGCGGGCAGGTGGCGGATGATCGCGCGCTGCCGCGCCATGCGCCCCACGCCGATGGCCAGCGTGATGGTCACCACCGCGGGCAGGCCCTCGGGGATTGCGCCGACGGCCAGCGCGATGGCGGCCATGAACATCTCCGGCCACGGCTCGCCGCGCAGGATCCCGATGCCAAACGTCACCGCCGCCAGCCCGAGAATCACATACATCACCAGCCGGCTGAAGTGCGCGATCTTGCGCGTGAGCGGCGTCTGCAAGGCGTCGGCCTTCTCGATCATCCCGGCGATGCGGCCCACCTCCGTCGTGTCGCCGGTGGCGAAGACCACGCCTTCGCCCTGGCCGGCGGTTACCAGCGTGCCGGCGAAGGCGAGACTGGTGCGCTCGGCGAGGATCGTCCCGGCGGGCAAAGGAGCTGTCTGTTTCTCGGAGGGCACGGATTCGCCGGTCAGCGCCGCTTCCTCGATTTGCAAATTGTGCTCCTCCAGCATGCGCAGATCAGCCGGCACTCGGTCGCCGGCTTGCAGCAGCACCACGTCGCCCGGCACAAGTTGCGTCGAGGCAATCCGCACCTTCTCCCCGCCGCGCCGCACGGTCGCTTCGGTGACGATCATTTTCGCCAGCGCGCCGATGGCCTTCTCCGCCTTCGCCTCCTGGATGTAGCCGATGATGGCGTTCGCGACGGTGACGCCAAAGATGACCGCCGCGTCCACCCATTTGCCCAACCCCGCCGTGATCGCCGCCGAGACGAGCAGGATGTAAATGAGCGGCTGGTGGAACTGCAAAAGGAAGCGCATCCATTCGCTGAGGCGCCGCTGCGCGGTCATCTGATTCGGGCCAAACTGCCGCAGCCGCGCTTCGGCCTCGGCCTGTGCCAGGCCTGTGGCCGGGTCGCACTCCAGCAGCGGGGCAGCTTCCGCTTCGGGAAGTTCGTGCCAGTTGATTTGGGGAAGTTCTTTCATGGGCGGTTATTAGTCGGTCGGCGGCCGGACGACGAGCACCGGGCGCCGGCTGGTTTGTAGCACGGCGAGCGCGACGGAGCCGAGCACCTTGGCGGTGAAGCCGGGGCGGGTGTGGCTGTCGATGCACATATTGTCCGCGCCGAAGCGCTCCGCCGCCGCGCAGATCGCGGCAGCGGTTTCGCGGCTCGCGGTGACTTCCACTTCGGTCGCGATGCCGCGCGCTTCCGCTTCGTGCGGTGTGAGCGCGCGCAGCTTCGCCTCGGCTTCGGAGGTGAATGAGGTGAGGTCGTGCATGAGGCACACGGTGCCGCCGGGGGCGGCATAGTACGCGCATTTCAGGCGGGGAACTTTCATGGCATTGCCGATACAGGCTCCGCCACCGTTCCGCGATGCGGCGCGGTGTTCTGCCGGGCCTCGTTTGACGTTGGATGGTGGACGTTAACCGTTGGACGTTCAGCCCGCCGCAGGCGCGGTTCGATGCGGGAAAGGCGTCGAGAATTTGCTGCGCCGCTGCGCGGGGCAAAACGTTTGACGTCCAACGCTCAACGCGCGGGGCCGGCGATCAATTCATTGTCTTGTCACACACGCCGCCTTCCGTACGAATGGCGCGACCTGACACCCGATGGTTTTTAGTTCGCCATTCTTTCTCTTCTTTTTCCTGCCGATCGTCCTGACGATCTACCCGCTCCTGCCGGGGCTTGCGCTGCGGAATCTTTTCCTCCTCGTGGTGAGCCTGATCTTTTACGGATGGGGCGAGGTCGGCTTTCTTTTCCTGCTCCTCGGCTCGACGCTCGCAAACTGGTTCCTCGGCCTCCGGGTGGATCGCGAGGACGATCCCGCGAAACGCAAACGCGCCGTCACGCTCGCCATCGTGCTGAACATCGGGCTGCTCGTGTTTTTCAAATACACGGGGCCTGCGATCTCCGGGATCAATTCCCTCCTCGGCGGGCCGCTTGCAGGGCTGCACCTGCCGCAGATTCCCGCCGGCGACATCCGGCTGCCGATCGGCATCTCGTTCTTCACGTTTCACGCACTCTCGTACGTCATGGACATCTACCGGCGGAAATCCACCGCGGCGCGGAACCCGGCGGACACGGCGCTCTACATTTTCTTTTTTCCGCAGCTCGTCGCCGGGCCAATCCTGCGCTGGAGCGCCATCGCGCCGCAGCTCCTGAAGCGCGCTGTCACGCGCGAAGGATTCGCCGAGGGCATCCGCAGGTTTGCGGGCGGGCTCGCAAAAAAAATGATCATCGCGAATGCGGTCGCCCTGCCTGCGGATCAGATTTTCAAGCTCTCCAACGGCGAGCTCACGCCTGCGCTCGCGTGGTTCGCCACGCTCTGCTACATGGTGCAGATCTACTTCGATTTTTCCGGCTACTCGGACATGGCCGTGGGCCTTGGAAAAATGTTCGGCTTCACGTTCATCGAGAACTTTGATCATCCGTATGTCTCGCAGTCGGTGAAGGAATTCTGGCGTCGCTGGCATATCTCGCTGTCGAGCTGGTTCCGCGACTATCTCTACATCCCGCTCGGCGGGAACCGCTGCTCGGAACGGCGGAACATGCTCAATCTCGTCATCGTGTTTTTCCTCTGCGGACTGTGGCATGGCGCGAGTTGGACGTTCGTCGTGTGGGGCCTCTACCACGGCGCATTCCTCGTGCTGGAGCGCACGCGCTTCGGCTCGCTCGTGGAGAAAATGCCGCGCATTTTCCGCCACGGCTACGCGCTCCTCGCGGTGCTGGTTGGCTGGGTGCTCTTCCGCGCGACCTCGTTCCCGCAGGCGCTCGCATTTCTCTCGAACATGCTCGGCACGGCGACGCCGGGCGCGGTCACGCAGCCGCTAGCGCGCTACGTCACGCACGAGTCCGTCTTTGCGTTGATCGCCGGGGCGGTCTTCGCGACGCCGGTGATCGCGTGGGTGAAGTCCACCCTGTCGCGCGCCGTCAACCGCCTGCCGCACCCCGCGTGCTCGTCGGTCACTACGATCGGCATGACGCTCGAAGCCGTGATCACGATCGGTCTGCTGCTCATCTCGTCGGCGTGGCTCGCGGGCAGCACGTACAATCCGTTCATCTATTTCCGGTTCTGACGCCGTGACGCTTTTTCCCAGTGCAGAAATCCTCCGGCGCCGCGCGGACATCGGCCTCATCGTCGCCTTCTTCGCCCTCGTCTGGCTGCCATCTGCGGACACATTCCTGCACCTAGACCGCGCGGGGGCGCCAAATGAAAACCGTCCGCTCGCCACGTTTCCGGTCCGCGAGCCGGGCCTCGCGGGACTTGGCAAATTCACGGCCGGGCTCGAGACCTATTTCGCCGATCACTTCGGATTCCGGAACCAGCTCGTGCGATGGGAACAGCAGTGGAGTTGGAAGCTCTTCCACGACACCCGCCTCATCAGTGTGCTGCAAGGGAAGGGCGACTGGCTGTTTTTCTCCGACGGTCAGACGGTGAACGACATCACCGGTGCGCGGCCGTTCACCGACGCGGAGCTGGAGGCCTGGCGCACGTTGCTCACCGGACGCCGCGACTGGCTCCGGCAGCGCGGCATCCGCTATCTCTTTGTCGTCCCGCCGGACAAGCAGAGCATCTACCCCGAGCAGCTTCCCGACTGGCTTATCGCCCGCGCAAAAAAGCCACAGCGGCTCGATCAGTTTCTCGCCCACATGCGTGCGCACAGCGACGTCCCAGTCCTCGATCTCCGCGACGCGCTGCTCGATGCAAAAAAGAATGGCGACCTGTATCTGCACACCGATTCGCACTGGAATGAGCGCGGCGCGCAGGCCGCGTCGCGCCGCATCGTGCAGGAGCTGGCGTCGCTCGGAATCGCGGCCAGCGCTCCGGAGCCGAATGCCTATCGCGAGGTCGTGAGCAACAACCCCGGCGGCGACCTTGCGCTGATGCTCGGGCAGCGCGACCGGCTGCTCGAAAATGCCGCGCCCCTGCTCCTGCCGCAGCCTCCGCTCGCGGAGCTAGAGTTCCACCCGGACGCCACACTCATCCCGAAAAAATGGATCCCCGGCACCGAGCCGCTCGTCGCGGAAAATCCCCGCGCCACGGGCAAGGTCGTGATGTTCCGGGACTCGTTCGCGATCACGATGGGGAAATTTTTCAGCCAGAGCTTCGGCCGCACCGTCTATGTGTGGCAGCAGAATTGGGACAAGCCGTTCATCGAGCGCGAGAGGCCGGACATTGTGATTGATGAGATGCTCGAGCGCATCATGGTTTTCCGGAGCCCGGAGCAGTTGCGCAAGGCGGACGATGCCCCGAACGCAACGGTCGTCGGCAACCCCTGAGCCGGAGCGCGGGAGAATTGTTAACGCACGGTAAAATCCGCTGCCGATGCGAAGACGTGCGGGTTATGCCCGCACGAACCCGCATCCTTCCATGTCCACCTCATCTCCCGTCCCGCAGCGCGCGTACTTTTTTACCGCCATGATCGCCTCGGGCATCGCGCTGCTCTCCGCCGCTTCAGTGCTCCTCGCACAGCGCCCCCAGCCGGGCGGCGCGCCCGGCATCCGCTCGAACCGCCCCGGCGGCGACCCGAATGCCAAGCGCGCGAACACGGTGAGCATCATCACCGAGGGAAATTTCCGCGTGATCAAATCGAACGGCTGGCCCGATCACGCGCCGGGGGAATTTCCGCGCCGCGGAAATCCGAACGCCGCCTCGCCGCAGGACTATACATTCCGCATCCCGCTGAAGCCCGTCGCCGTCGCCGAGCCCGTACGCCGCGGCGGATGGTTCTTCGGCGTCGCTCTGAACGGCGTGCCATTTGAGGCCGGCACCGCGGAGACATGGAACAACGACCGCACCTCTGGCTGGCGCTACGAGGCGCACACGGGCTTCCTCGATCTCGGGCTCGACGAACACAACGCGCACGTGCAGCCCACCGGCGCGTATCATTACCACGCCATGCCCGTCGGCCTGGTGCAGAAGCTCGGCGGCGACGAGGGAAAAATGCTCCAGGTCGCATGGGCCGCGGACGGCTTCGCGATGTTCACGGCGAATTGCCACAGCAATCCCAAGGACGCGAAGAACCCCGTGCGCGCGATGAAATCCAGCTACCGCCTGAAGCCCGGCGCGCGCCCGGTGCAGGCGGATGGCCCCGGCGGAAATCACGACGGCCGCTTCACCGAAGACTGGGAACTTACGGACGGCGGCGGCGGTCTCGACGAGTGCAACGGCCACATCGCCGCCACGCCCGATCACCCCGGGGGCATCTACCACTACCACATCACGACGACGTTCCCCTTCGTGTCCCGCGCATGGCGTGGGACGCCCGATGAGAGCTTCGGAAAAAACGGCCCCGGCGGCGGCCCTGGCGGTCCCGGAGGTCCCGGAGGTCCGGGCCAGCGACCCGGCGGCGGCAGGCCGGGCGGAGCAGGAATGCCCGCCGGATTCCCCTCGCCACTGCTCCTGCGCACGCTCGATGCAAATGGCGACGGCGTCATTGACGCCGAAGAAATCGCAAACGCTCCCGCCGCGCTTCGCAAGCTCGACAAAAACGGCGACGGCAAACTCACGCCCGACGAATACCGCGAACCCGGTGCACCCGGCGGCGCACCTGGCGGACAGCGTGGCGGGCCTCCCGGCCGCTGATGCTGCTGCAAAATCCGCCGCCCCGTGTAGCGTGGTGCATCGTGCATCGCACCACTGTTCTCCTTTTTCTCCTCACCTCATCCGCGCTCCACGCAGCCGAGACGATCACGCGTCCCGCGAGCGTCCACACGCCGCCGATCCGCGCGGTGCAAAAGTGGAATCCGCTCTGGGCCTTTCGCAACGCCGACGACCCCGTCCCGCCCGCGTGATACCGGCCCGCCGCGAGAAACCGCGCGATGCTTTGGCGGATGCGCAACCCGTTCCACAATTTCACGCACTACATCATCGGCGTCTCGGACAAGGACATCACGCGCACGGGGAAACATCCCGGCGCAGTCTTCGCACCCGGCGGTGGCTGGAACTGGGCCGTCACCCGCCATCGCTGGCTCCCTCTGCCCTTCGTGTCGTTCGACGGCAAGCGCGGCCGCTTCTACCTCGGCTGGCGCGAGAGCGGAAATTTCGGCGGCAAAGTGAACCTCACAAAGCGCAGCACCGCGACGGTTCCCGCAAAGCCCGCGTCGCGGCATTGATGCTGGTGTCAGGCGATCGTCTCGGCGGCTTTGGACGTTTAACGTTCAACTTTTAACATCCAACGATGAGGCCGCCTGCCGCCGTGAATTCGTTTGCCGCCATCGCCCGCGCCGCTAGCCTCGCGCGCATGAGTTTGTTCAGCCAGATTGATTCGGACATCAAGGACGCCATGCGTGCGCGTGCCGCCGAGCGCCTCGGCGTGCTGCGGATGCTCAAGAGCACGCTGAAGGCGACCGCGGCGGAGAAGGGGATTGCCGATGAGGCCCTCGATGACGCGACAGCGCTCGCCGTCATCCGCAAGGAAATGAAGAAGCGGCAGGACTCCATCGAGAGCTTTGAAAAGGGCGCGCGCCAGGACCTCGCGGACAAGGAAAAATCCGAGGCGGCAATCCTCGCGGGCTATCTGCCGCAGCCGCTCACCGCCGGGGAAATGGAGGCGCTCGTAAAGGCCGCGATCGCCGAGAGCGGCGCGACATCAAAGGCGCAGATGGGCGCGGTGATGAAGCTCGCGACCGAGCGCGCCGCGGGCCGTGCGGACGGGCGTGCGCTCAGCGCCACGGTTGGTAGGCTTTTGCCGTAGCGCGAAATTTTTCCCGGACGCAAAAGGATGAACTCAGCAATCATCGTCGCAGCGGGCGCGAGCAGGCGCATGGGGTTCGACAAAATTTTTGCCATGCTGCACGGGAAGCCAGTGCTCTACTGGTCCATCGCGGGGTTTCAGGAATGCGCCGACATTCACGAGATCATCGTCGTCACGCGTGCGGAAAAACTGGACGAGGTGAAGAAGCTCGTCGCGGCGGAGAAGCTCACGAAGGTGTCCGCCGTCGTCGAGGGCGGGGCGGAGCGGCACCTCTCGGTGTGGAACGGGCTGCGCGCGATCCACGCGGAGGGCAGCCAGTTTGTGGCGATCCACGATGCGGCGCGGCCGCTCATCACGCCGAAGCTCATCAGCGCGTGCATCGCGCTCGCAAAGAAAAACGGATCGGCGTGCTGCGCGTCGCCGATTCCCGACACGGTGAAGCGCGCTTCGCACGAGAATCTCGTGACCGAGGATGTCGAGCGGCAGAACCTGTGGGCGATGCAGACGCCGCAGATTTTCAGCAGCGCGCTGATCATGCAGGCGTATGCGTCGCTCATGGCGCGCAACGAACTTGTGACGGACGAGGTCTCGGCGATTCAGAAAATCGGCAAGCGCGTGGCGCTGCTGGAGAATGACGACTACAATTTCAAAATCACCTTCCCGCGCGACCTTCCGCTCGCCGAGCAGGTCATTGACATCCGCAACGGGCAGGAAAAGAAGCGGTGACGGGCTGACAGAGACTTTAGCGACAAACGGGAACGGAAAAATTCAGACCGCGAATTTCACGGGTTTCACGGATGGTTTTCAGAAAGAAATTCTTCCATCCGTGAAATCCGTGAAATCCGTGGTTCCTCCTCCGCGTCATCCGTGGGATTTTTGCAGAGGTCTCAGGCGAAGAACGAGGGCGAGTTTTTTGGGTTAAGATGCGGTCCCTTGCGCTGTTGTCGAATGTGGGCATGTTCGCCGCCCTCAAAATTGCCGCGCCCCGAAAACTGGATACTGATGAGCTACACCTACAACGTCACGCGGCTGCCCAACGGCGCGCGCATCGCCTCCGTCGAAATGCCGCACATGCGCAGCGCGACCGTGGGCGTGTGGGCCGGAGTCGGCGGACGGCACGAGCGCGTGCGCGAGGGAGGCATCTCGCATTTCATCGAGCATCTCCTTTTCAAAGGCACGAAGCGGCGCAACCCGCGGCAGATCACTGCGGCGGTCGAGGGCGTGGGCGGCTACCTGAACGCGTTCACGACCGAGGATCACACCTGCTACTACGCGAAGGCGGGCGCGCCGCATTTCGAGCGCGTGTGCGATGTGCTCACGGACATGTACGTGGATTCCGTCTTCGCAAAGGCGGAGATCGATCGCGAGCGCGAGGTCATCCGCGAGGAGATCCTGATGTATCGCGACCAGCCCGCGCAGCACGCGCAGGAGCTTCTCACCTCGACGCTGTGGCCGCGGCATCCGCTCGGGCGCCCGCTCACGGGCACGGTCGAGACGGTGTCGCACCTCGGGCGGAAGGAGATCATGGAATTTCACCGGAACAACTACAATGGATCGAGCACCGTCGTGACGGTTGCCGGACGCGTGCCGCATGAGCAGGTCGTGAAGGCGCTCGGGCCCGCGCTCGGGCGATTGCCCGCGGGGAAGCGCGCGCGCTTCCAGCGTTCGCCGATCCATCCGGGCCGGCCCTCGGTGAATCTTCACACGCATGAGACCGAGCAGACGCATCTTGCGATGGGCTTCCACACGTGGGGCCGACGCGATGAGCGGCGTTTCGCGCTCAAGATTCTCAGCGTGATCCTCGGTGAAAACATGAGCTCGCGCCTTTTCCAAAAACTGCGCGAGCGCCACGCGTTCTGCTACTCGGTGTCGAGCGGCATGGTCACGCTCGCGGACACGGGGGCGCTGCACATCAGCGCAGGGCTCGATCCCGCGAAGCTCGAACCCGCGCTGCGGATGATCCTGCGCGAGATCGCCGCCATCGCGAAGAGCGGGCCGACGCGCGCGGAGCTGAAGATGGCGCAGGACTACACGATCGGCCAGACACTCATGGGCCTCGAAAGCACGACGAACCAAATCATGTGGATGGGCGAGAGCCTGCTCGGCTACGGTCGCGTGCTGTGCCCGATGGAAATCGAGCAGCGCATCATGGCCGTGACCCGCGCCGAAGTGCAGGCCGTCGCCGGCGAATGCCTGAAGCTCGGACGGCTCGGCATCGCAGTCGTGGGCCCGCTGAAGGACGCGGCGAAGATCGAGAGCTGGCTGCGCTGATAGGAGCGCCGTTCATGGAGCACTGCCGTCCTCGGCGGCCACAGTGAGAGCGCGCAGCGCCCAACTCCTTGCGCTTGCTCCATGATGGAACAAACGCCGCGGAAGGAATTTGACGGTTCGCGTGGAGCGACGTGGCCGGCGAGGACGCCAGCGCTCCAGCGAAACAGCGCGCTTGAGAAGTGGTGCGCGGCGGATTGATCCTCCGTCATGCCTTCCGTGTGCGAGCTGGAGGAGTTTTCGCAGGCGATCCTCCGCAACAGCGAGCGGGTGCGGAAGGCGCTGCCGATTTGGACGAAGCTGAAGCCGGGTGCGGAATGGGAGGTGGTGCAGAAGCAGGCGCGCACGGATTTTTGGGAGAATGTGATCGGGAAACTGCCGGGCAAATATGCAGCGCTGAATCCGCGAACGCGGCTCATTGCGCGTGCCTGCGGTGCTGAAGCGATACTGTCTCTCGATCTGCTCGGGCGATTTTAATGCGTGGGCGGATGACGTGCGCCTCGGACACGCATCCGAACGGCTACATTTTCACGGGCGAATGGGAAATCTGGGAGTGGGATCTCGCGCACACTTTCAACTACGCCGAGATGGCGCTGCTCATCGCGCCGCGGCTACGACAAGCTTGGCATCGGCGAGCGCGCGGAGATCGAGTGGTTCGACGGGCCGCACACGATCAATGGTGTGGGCACTTTCAAATTTTTGCACAAGCGGCTCCGGTGGCCGGAGCCGAAGTAGCCGCCGACGGAAGGAGGCGGGCCATCTGAAACGCGGAATGCGGAGCGCGGAACGCGGAAAGAAAATCAGCCCGCTTCCTGCTGTCGGCAGCTACAAAGTTTTTCAATCGCGCGGCGGTGCGGGGCGGTGAGGGGGAGGTCGGCGAGTGTGGCGAGCGCGTGCCATGCGAGATTTTCGTGGAGCGGTGACGGCGCGCGCTGCGCGAAGACGGAGAGCGTCACGCGGTGGTGCGTGAATGGGTATTCGAGCGTGAGCAGCGGTGTGGTGTGCGGTGCAGCGGGGAGCGCGGGGAGTTTCCACAGGCCGCGCCAGCGCTTCCCAGTCTGCTGTTCGAGGAGGATGCGTCTGTGGTGCATGGTCCATGCGCAGTGCTCGGCGAGTTCCGCCCGTGTGCGGCGCGGCTTTTTGCGTGGCAAGGATTCCGCGGTGCCGTTTGCAGATGCGGCGCAGGATTTCCGGATCGGGCATTCACCGCAGCGTGGCGCGCGCGGGGTGCAGATGAGCGCGCCGAGTTCCATGAGCGCGCTGTTGAAAATGCGTGCGCCACTTTTCGGCACGAGCGAGATCGCCGCTGCCCACAGCGCGGCCTGGCCTGCGGTGGAGTCAATGGGCGTGTGCAAGTCGAGCAGGCGTGCGAGGACGCGGGCGACGTTGGCATCCACGAGCGGTTCGGGGAGATCGAATGCGAAGCTCGCAACCGCGCCCGCGGTGTAGCGGCCGATGCCGGGCAGCGCGCGGATGTGCGCGGGGTCGCGCGGCATTGCGCCGCCGTGCGTGGAGACGACGGTCTTCGCGGCGCGGTGGAGGTTGCGTGCGCGAGAGTAGTAGCCGAGGCCCTGCCAGAGCGAGAGTACGTCATTTTCCTCCGCTGCGGCGAGCGATGAAAAGTCCGGGAAGCGCGCGAGCCAGCGTTCGTAAAACGGAATGACCGTCGCGACCTGCGTCTGCTGGAGCATGATTTCAGAGACGAGGATCGCGTATGGATCCCGCGTGCAACGCCACGGCAGATCGCGCGCCGCGCGCCGGAACCATGCGGTGAGTGCGCGGCGGGGGAATGTGGCGGCGGGCGGGGATTGCGGGTGAGGTTTTGGCACAGATTTGGCTAGGTGGAAGGTTTCCATTTCAGACGCGCATCGCAAAGACAACCATGCTCCCAGCCCTTCCCACGTATCTCATTCGCGAACATGCGGGCGTTTTTAAGCTGACGTCAACTTACGACATCTTCGACGGCGCGACGGGCGAGCAGCTCGCGGTGGCGAAGGAAAAGAAGGGGCCGCTGAATGCGATCGCGGGGCTGTTCATTGCGAAGCGGAATCTGCCGACGCGCGTGGATGTCCATGAGGGCAAGGACATCACCGGGCCGGTTGTGTTTTCGCTCACGCGGGGGTTTTCATTTTTCCGCCCGACGGTGAAGGTGCTCGCGGGAGACGGGACGCTCATCGGCACTTTCAAGTCGCGGCTGATGACGCTTGGCGGGAAGTTCGGCGTGTACGATGCGTCGGGCAACGAGGTCGCGGTGGTGCAGGGCAACTGGACGGGATGGGAGTTCCGTTTTCTCACAGCAAGCGGGGACGAACTCGGTGTCGTCTCGAAAAAGTGGGCGGGCGTCGCGAAGGAGTTTTTCACCTCGGCGGACAACTATGTGGTGGCGGTTCATCATCCCGACTCTGCGGCGGCGACGCTGCTGCTGGCGGCGGGGCTGGCGATTGACACGGTGTACAAAGAGGGCGGTGGCGGCGGTGGTGCGGCACTGGACATCGGCGGCGAATAGGCGCTTTTCAGTTTCCACGCAGGCAGGCGGTCGCGCAGTGTGCGGGCACTTTCATGCCGAAGAAAACGAACGACGAACCGGAGGAGCCGAAGCCGATCACGCTGCACACCTGTGCGATTACCTCTACTCAGGCGGTGAAGCTGCGCGCGCTGCTCGCGGAGCGCGGGTGGAAATTTGAGGAGCGGCCTTACATGCTTTATTTTGCGCAGAAGGACCGGCTGACGGTCGCGGTGTACGAGAAGGGGCCGAAGTGCGTGGTGCAGGGGCGGGGGACGCAGGAGTTCGTGCAGTTCACGCTCGAGCCGGAGGTGCTCGGCGAGGCGAAGCTCGGCTACGAGGAGGTCCACAATCCGGAGATGTTCACGCCGCACTTCGGCGTGGATGAGAGCGGGAAGGGCGACTTTTTCGGGCCGCTCGTGATCGCGGGCGCATACACGGACGAGACGAACACTCGCACGCTGATGGAGGCGGGCGTGACGGACAGCAAGCGCATCGGCAGCGACCTCCGCATCCGCGAACTTGCGAAGAAAATCCGGGAGACGGACGGGGTCTTCGTGACGAGCATCACGCTCGGGCCGGAGAAGTACAACGAGCTCTACAAAAAATTCGGCAACCTCAACAAGATGCTCGGATGGGGCCACGCGAAGGTGATCGAGAACCTGCTCGATCTCCGGCCCGACTGCCCGCGTGCGCTGAGCGACAAGTTCGCGAGTGCTTCACTGATCAAGCGGGCGTTCTCCGAGAAGGGGAAGCACATCCAGCTCGACGCGCGGACGAAGGCGGAGAGCGATGTGGCGGTGGCCGCGGCGTCCATCATTGCGCGCGAGCGGTTCATCAACTGGATGCGCGACACAAGCCGCGACATGGGCGTGGATCTGCCTCGCGGCTCTTCGGATCCGCGAGTGAAAATCATCGGCAGGGAACTCGTGGCGAAGCTCGGGCCGGACGTGCTGCGCCGGGTGGGGAAGGTGCATTTCAAGACAGCGCACGAGATCGCGCCGGATCACTACGCGCATGTGGCGAAGCCGTTTTTCCGGCGTGCGAAAAAGGCGGAGTGACGCACCGAGGGACGCGGGGATTTTGAATCCCTGAATTCCAGCGCGCGATTTTTTCCAACTTCGTGGCCGCACCGGACTCGTGAAACTCCACCAATTATGAGAAGCGTGTCATCATGGTGATCGAACCCGACAAACCCACCCTCGGCCTGCGGCTGATCGCCGTGCTCGAAGCAGTGAAGGGTGTCCTCGCCGTGGTGAGCGCGCTGCTCCTCTTCGGGCACGCCGGGCATCGGCAGAATCCGATCATCCAGGGGGTCGTGGTGACGTTCCACCTCGATGATTCCGCGCGCGCGCCGCATCTCATCACCGAGATGCTCGCGAATCCTGAGAAGTTCGCACTCGGCATCTGGACGATGCTTGCCATCGCGTATGCCACGCTCCGGTTCTTCGAGGCATATGGGCTGTGGCTCGCGCGGCGCTGGGCCGAATGGATCGCGCTCGTGGCCGCGGCGATCTACATCCCTTTTGAAATCTACGCCATCGCGCTCGGTGTGACGGTGCTGAAGGTGTCGCTGCTCGTGATTAATATCGCATTCGTCGCGTATCTCGGGCTCGTCCTCGCGAAGACGCGGCGCAAGCGCGCGCACGCGGCGAGGCTCGCGGCGACGGCGGAAATCGTCGCGACGCCTGCCGCGGAGGACTGATCCTGCGCGTGCACCGGTGCGCGATTTGGATTGGAGCGGGCGGGCCGCGGTGCTCGCATCGCGGGCCTCAGCCATGCATGTGCAACGACGCCTCCTCGCAACCGCGCTACTCGCAATGTCCGCCACGATGAACATCGCGCCCGCCGCAACCGCCGAGCACGGAATGGTCGCCACGGTGCAGCCGCTCGCCACGCGCGCGGGCGTGGATGCGATGCGGCATGGCGGCAATGCGATTGATGCCGCGGTCGCGGCCGCTCTCACGCTCGGCGTGGTGGACGGGCACAACTCGGGAATCGGCGGCGGGTGCTTCATGCTGATCCGGCTTGCGGATGGGCGCTTCATCGCGATTGACGGACGCGAAACCGCGCCACGCGCTGCCACCCGCGACATGTATCTCCGCGACGGAAAGGCGGACGCGGCGCTCAGCCAGACGGGCGCGCTCGCAGCGGCAACGCCCGGAGCGCTCGCGGCGTATGAGCACGCGGTCCGCAATTTTGGAAAGCGTCCGTTCGGCGAGCATCTGAAAGCTGCCGCTGAGGTGGCGGAAAAAGGCTTCGTGGTTGACGCCGTGTACGCGCGGAAGCTGAAGGGCGCGGCGGAAAATCTCGCGAAGTTTCCCCCGTCGCGCGCGGTATTTTTGAATGCGGACGGCACGCCTTTGCACGAGGGCGCGACGCTGAAGCAGCCGGATCTCGCGCGCAGCTATCGCGCGATCGCGGAGCAGGGGACGCGGTGGTTTTACGAGGGGGAATTCGCAAAATCCGCGGGCGCTTGGATGAAGGCGAACGGCGGGATTTTGACGGAGCAGGATTTCCGCGACTACCGCATCGAGCTGCGCGAGCCGGTGTTCACGGAGTATCGCGGGCACCGCATCGCGAGCTTTCCCCCGCCGAGTTCCGGCGGCGTGCATGTCGCGCAACTGCTGAACATTCTCGCAACTCGCGACGTGAAAGCGATGGGTGCTGGCAGCGCGGACTTTGTGCATTTCACCACCGAGGCGATGAAGCTCGCATTCGCCGACCGCGCATTCTGGCTGGGCGACCCGGCCTTTGCAAAAGTGCCGCGCGGCCTCGTGGGCGCGGATTACGCTAAGGTGCTCGCGGGAAATATCCGCATGGAACGCGCGGCGGTCGTCGAGGGACACGGGATGCCTGAGCGCGCATACGATGAGATTTTCGGCAAGCACACGACGCACTTTTCCACCGCGGACGCCGAGGGTAACTGGGTCGCATGCACGGCGACGATCAATACGGGCTTCGGCTGCAAGGTCGTGGTGCCCGGCACCGGCATCGTTCTGAACAACGAGATGGACGATTTTTCCGCGCAGCCCGGCGTCGCGAATCACTTCGGCCTCATCGGCGCGGAGGCAAACTCAGTCGCGCCCGGCAAACGCCCGCTCTCGTGCATGAGCCCGACGATCGTGCTGCGTGGCGACCAGCCCGTGCTCGCGGTCGGCGCGGCTGGCGGGCCGACGATCATCACGCAGACGCTGCTCGCGATTGTGAACGTGGTTGACTTCGGGATGGACCTGCCGGCGGCGATCGGCGCGCCGCGCTTTCATCATCAGTGGAGCCCGGATGAGCTGAAGATCGAGGAGCGCATCGGCGCGCCGGTGCTCGGGGAACTGAAATTGCGCGGGCAGAAAATTTCGGCAGGTGGCGCATTCGGCGCGTGCAATGCGGTCGGCCGCGCTGCCGATGGAAAGGGCTTCGTGGGCGTGAGCGATCCGCGTGTGCCGGGGCTTGCGGAGGGGTTGTAGCGCAGACGGCCCGTCTGCCGTATCGCAGGCATTGCGCCTGCCCGAGCGTCCGGTCCGATTTCACGCGGATCAAGCCGGAGGCATCGCGAAACGGCAATGCGGGGACGCTTGCGCTACGAGGCGGATCAGCCCGCCTTCCTGCCGTCGGCGGCTACGGAAAATTGCGCCCGCGCTTTCACAAGCGCGGCTACGGGTGTGTTTCCGGGTTGACGCCCTGCCCATTTCTCCCGACTTGTCCCGGCCCGCATGCCGCGCTGGCTTGCTCCCAATACCGACATTTTTCCGACATTGAAACTCCGCGACATCCTCATCCTCCTCGTTCTTTGCGTGCTGGTTTTCTGGGCGGGGCTCGGACGCATCGGTCTGATCGATCCCGACGAGCCCTTCTACGCGGTGACCGCCCGGGAGATGGTCGAGAGCAACGACTGGCTGACGCCGAAGATTTTCGGCGAGCCGCAATTTGAGAAGCCTATCTTTTACTACTGGTGCGTAGCCGCGTCCTTCAAAGTCTTCAGAATCAGTGAATGGGCAGGCCGTGTGCCGTCCGCGCTGCCGGCCACGCTCCTCGTCTTCCTCACGTATTGGTTCGTCACGCGCGTCTTCAACCGCCGTGCCGGGCTGCTCGCCGGCATTGTGCTCGGGAGCGGCCTCGAATACGCGATCATGTCGCGTCTGATGCTCACGGATATCTCGCTGGCGCTCTTCATCGGCGGCGCGCTGTTTTTCTACTGGCTTGCAGTGGATGATGAGAAGAACCGGGCCCGATGGCTAATCCTTCACTTTGTCTTCGGCGGACTCGCCATGCTGACCAAGGGCCCGCTCGGGCTGATCGTGTCGCTGTTGGCGGCCGGGGCGTTTTCGTTCGTCACGAAGCGGCCGCATCCGTATCGCGGGCGCGCGGCCTGGATCGGGATCGCTCTCTACCTCGCGATCGGCCTGCCTTGGTATGTCATCATGACGGTAAAGCACGGCTGGGGTTTCCTTCATCACTTCATCGTGCATGAGAACATCGGGCGATTCTTCCGCGCGGAGCATTCTGCCCACCGCCATTTTTATTACTATTTTGGCATCCTTGTCGGCGGTTCCCTGCCGTGGATTCCGGCGCTCGTCATGGCGTGTTCGCGGGCCGCCCGCGGCATCCGCCACGATCCGCGGCTCGTGTTCCTATGGAGCTGGCTGCTCACGAGTTTTGTCTTCCTCACCTGTGCGCAGTCGAAGCTGCCGTCGTATTTCTTTTTTGTGTTCGTGCCCGTGGCGGTGCTGATCGGGGTGGTATTGGACGATCTTTTGCAAAAGGGATTTCGCAATACAAAGGAACGGGTCGTGGTGCTGGCGCTGGCCGTCCTGCAGATCGGCCTTGGCTGCGCCGCGCCGTTTGTGAAGCAATCGCAGCCGTTTCAAGGCCCGGCGCTCGTGTTTGCTGGCCTCCTCGCGGTTGGGCTCGTGGTGCTCTGGTTTGGCAGGTTTGCCGTATGGATCGGCATCAATGCGACGGCGACCGCTGCGTTGATCATTGGTGCGCTGGTGATCACGCGGGACAAGGTAGATGAATTCAGCTCGGGTCGGGAGGTCGCGAAAAAGATGGTGAAGCTCCGCCAGGGCAATGAACCGATGCTCGCGGGGAACGTACTCGTCCGAGGCGTCCACTTTTACACGCGGCTGCCGATGGTCGTCATCGGCACCCGGGAAAAAGCGTTCAACTGGACGCAGCACGACATCCCCGTGATCGCCGGCGTGGACGGGGTGGGAAAGGCCATCGGATTGCGCGCATTTTTGAAGCAGCACGGCTCGGCGATCTGCACGGTGCGGCGTCGCGACTGGACGCTGTACTGGGAGAAGTTCCGCTTTGAGGATGATGCCACGCCGATCGAGTGGTCGGGCGACAATGTCATCGTGCGCTTCGTGGACAAGTCGGCGAAGTAGTTCCGCAGCGTGGCGACTGTAGGGAGAGTTTGAACTCGCGCGGGCGAGCCAGGCTTGTCTCGTTGAGCCGCCTCGTGCTTTGATCCGTCCCGTGCAGTTTCCGGGGGAGCGCGGGCGTCAGGAATGGGGTGACTTGAGGGCAAAAAAAACTCCCCCAGGCCGTTGTCGACCCGGGGGAGTTGAATTTTCAGGACAAGATCTGTCCTGTGTCCTTAGAACGCGACCTTGAGGCCGCCCTGGAACACGAACTGGTTCTGGTCTACGCGAGCCTGCGCTCCCGTGGGGGAGTTGCCGGCGGCGCCGCTGAAGATTGCCGGACCGTTCGAACCGCCGAGGCGGTAGTAGGTGGCACCCGCGCTGATGGTCCACTTGCCGAGGCAGGCGGGCACGAAGTGCAGCGCGTAGTCGGCACGGGCTCCGACGGAGAAGAAGCCGAAGCCGCGGTTGCCTTGGTAGAAGCCGCCGCTGCCAAAGCCGCCCTTCATGGGGAGCGACAGGGTCAGGTCACCCCAGGTGTGGCCGGGGGCGATGCCGATTTCATAATACTGGCCACGGCTTCCGTTGATGCTGTTGCCGGTGGACTTTTCGAGTTGGAGCTCGGCGAGCACATACGGATGCAGGGCGAACGCGCCGAGAGCGGCGCTGTCGTCATACGCGACGCTGAGGCCGACCGTGTAGGCGTTCGGGAACGCGCCCGCGGGGCTCTCATAGGTCTTGAAGTAGCCGCCGATGCTCAGCTTGTCGAAGTTCAACGTCAAACCGGTCTGGAAGTCGAACTCGAACCAGTTCGAGGTCGTGCGATTACGCGCGCCAATGCGCTGGTCTTGGAAGGAGTTCCAAATGCCGATGTCAACGGTGACCGAGGTCAGTGCTCCCGCGCCTTTGTAGATGCGGAAGTGCAGGTCAGCGTAGGGCTGGATGGAGAATCCAGAGTTCTCAAGGAGAATGCCTTTCCTGATGTAGCTGCTGACGACGTCGAAGCCGATGTTGCCCGTGATGCAGGATTCCTGCGGGGGCTCAACGTGCTTGGGCTGTTTGACCGGCTTGGGGCCGGCGTAGGCGGTGGAGCCTGCGAGGCACGCCGCTGCGAATGCAGCCAACGTGATGGTGTTACGTGTGTTCATGGTGTGTTTAGTGGTGGTGTTTTTTGGTTTTCTACTCTGTTGCCTTTCGGCACGGTTCGATTTGTAGCGTTCCTGCCAAATCGAGGCAACAATTATTTTCGGGGTTGTGAATGGGTGTTAATAACTTCCGTGCGCCTCTGTCTGGCGTGCTGTTTTGCGGTGAATAGGTGCTGTGATTCAGATCGGTCTTTCAAAAAATTCGTCTGCGTGTGGAGGGCGGACCATAGGGGAGCATAGGCGACCAAGGCAAACATGCCGAGCCCCAGAGCCATCCGGTCAGAGTCATCCGGTCGCAAGTGGACGCCCGGTGCGCCATGCCATCCATCCTGATGGCGTGATACGAAAGGCGGGTCGCCCTCGTCCCGTCCGCCAGTACTTCGTCCAGACCGCGGATAAAGTGTGCTTTTGGCGAGCAACCGGATTAGCACGTCGGGGGCACCGCTCACCGGTCGCCAGGAATACGGAGGACGACTTTCCCTGCGTGGCCGGATGCCATCACGGTACGGTGCGCTTCCGCGGCCGCGCTGAGTGTGAATGTGTGTCCGACCACGGGGTTCAGCGTTCCAGCGGCGAGGTGCCGCGCGATTGCAGCGTGGCACTCCGCCAGTTCCGGTGCGGGCGTGTTCGCGAGCATGACGCCGCGGATGTCGGCATCCCGAAGCATCAGGTCGCGCGGGTTGATTTCGATGCTTCCGCGGCTGCCGATCACGACGATCCGGCCCGTGTCGGCGAGCAGCGCGAGGTCGCGGGCGAGGTTCGCATTCGCCAGCATTTCGAGGATGATGTCCGCGCCTTTTCCATCCGTGGCCGTGCGGATTGCTTCCACGTAGCCGAATGCGCCGTGGTCGAAAACTGCATCGGCACCCAGTCCGGCGAGCATCTTCCGCCCATCCTCGCTGCCGCCGGTCGCCAGCACGCGCAGGCCCGCCGCCTTGGCAAACTGCACCGCCGCGACCCCGACGCCGCCGGTCGCGCCATGCACGAGCACGGTCTCGCCCGCCTTCGCGCCGCCGCGCTGCATGAGCGCGCGCCACGCCGTCGCGCACGGGATGCCGAGCGCCGCGCCTTGTTCAAAAGTCACATGATCCGGCAATGCGAACACACTGCCTGCATCGCACACCGCGGCCTCCGCGTACGTCCCGCTCGCGCTCCCGGCGACCCACACGCGTTGCCCCGGCTGGAGGCGTCCGTCCGTCTCTCCGCCGAGGCTCTCCACCACGCCGGCACCGTCCGAACCCGGTGTCCACGGCAATTCAGGCAGCTTCGCATACGTGCCTGATCTTATATACGTCTCCACGGGATTCACGCCCGCGGCCATCATCTGCACGAGGATACGCCCCGCGCCCGGTTTTGGGAAATCGGGCACATCGCAAAGTTCGAGGGTTTCCGGGCCACCAAAGGCCCGCACGCGGATCGCTTTCATTGCGCCGAGTCTTTGACAGACCGCCCGTGCTCGTCCATCCCTTTGCAAAATGAGCGACTCCTGCTGCCAGACCCATTCACCCGCACCCGGCGCATTCGGCATCGAAAACCCGCGCGGCCTCGATGCCCTCGCATTTGACGGCGAGACTGGCGAAGCCGTCCTCATCATGGTCGAGCCCCGCGCGTGGGACGGCACCGAGGAGCGCATCTTCCAGCTTCAGGAAAAGGTGAACGCCTACCTCAGCTTCGCGCTCGACGGCGAGATGACCGACGCCTTCCCGCACCTCGCCGGCAAGCCCGTCCGCCTCCAACTCGACTGCGCCGTCGCGCCCGACCCGTCGGTCGAGCAATTCGTCACCGCCGTCCGCGAACACATCGCGCTACAGGACATGAAATTCGCCGTCCGCATCGTCGGCGAGCCTTTGCCGGAAGGCGAAGCTGCGGCGCAAGATTCCGGCAGTTGCGGGACCGGCTGCGGCTGCCATCCCTCGTAGGCGCGCTTGTAAAAGCGTGGGCCTCTTTTTTTCCGTGGAGATCAGCCCGCGACTTCACCAGTTCGGCTACCGGAGAACCTTCGTCCTTCGTCATTTCCCCGCCGCATCCACCCCGCGCCTGATCTTCGCCACGTCCACCTTTTCGAGATAGCGCGGGATGTTTTTCCATAGCGGGTGAAAGGCGAATCCGCCGTCCTTCATCTCGCGGATCGCATCCTCGCGGTTCCAGCCTTGCTCGACGATCCGGAGCATCGCGCACGCCACTCCCGAGCGTCTCGTCCTTGTCGTCGCTGAGGTCGCGAATGAAGCTCGCGGCAACGGTGAAGGCCGTCGGCGATCCCGGTGCGGTCAAAGTGCGGCCCGCCGAGGACAGGCGCCACATTGTTTTCCGCCGCCACTTTTCGCTCGGGCAGCCGCCGACGGGCGCATTCGCGATGGTCTCGGCGAGCCACGCATTCGACTTTTCCGTGAACGGCACGATCGCGAAGGCTGCGCTGAATGACGGCTTCCGCCTCGGACGCGTGAAAATCTACGACATCGCGCCGCTGCTGAAGACGGGCGACAATGTCATCGCTCCGTGCGTCGCTCCGATGTGTCCCCGCACGCACGGTGTCTGCCTCGACCGCCGCTTTTGTCCCGGACTGAGCCTATGCCGCCTCGCCGCCGAAGAAGGAGGAGAACGAGGATCCCAATGCTCCGGTGAGTGATGTCATCTTTCAGAAATCAAGAGACGGAACGAAGGGGACGATTTCGATGGCAGTGCGGGACCAAATGCCCGTGCGCATTGCTCTGAATTGATGCACGGTCTGAAAATTGCTCTCTCAGCCATGATCGCCCACAGCCTGAATGTACCGCCCGCTTGAATCAAAGCTTCGCATTGGAATCGCGACCGCCCTGGTCGTTTTCCTTGTCATGGCTTCTATCGTGATCTGGCTCGGAGTCGGGCACCCTGAGACGCGGCTGTCCGTGATGATGGCGATCTTCGGGATCGTGGCCTATTGGGGGCCGCTCGGATTTGCGTTTGTGCTGGTGCGGCGGGCCTTGCGCGAGCGCGTGGATGCGGAGCAGGGGACGCGGGAGGCCGAGGAACTGACGGCGCGAATGATCGAGAGCAGCACGGATTGCATGGCGCTGCTCGACACCGCCGGCCGCTGCAAAATGATCAATTCGGCGATGTGGCGATGGATCGAGGAGATCGGGATGCGGCCTGTGGAAGGCATGCTGTGGGTGGAGGCATGGACCGGCGAACCGCGGCGCGCGGCGGAGAGCGTCTTGGCTTCTGCGGTGTCGGGGAAGGTGGGACGGTTCCAAGGACTGTGCCATGTGCGCTCCGGCGAGGGGCGTTGGTACGATGTCTCGATCACCCCGGTGTGCGATGTGAACAACCGGACGGAGCAGCTTCTGGTGGTCGCGCGTGATGTGACTGCGAGCCATTCGTCGGAGACAAAATTCAACGTCCTTTTCGACAATTCTGCGAACGCACACATCATCTTTGATCGTGGCCGGGTGCTCGCCTGCAACCAATCGGCGGTGGAGATGCTCGGCTTCTCGGCGAAGGCGGAGATCCTCGGAATGGATGCCGCGGCCCTCTCGCCGGAGCGGCAGCCGGATGGCTCGCTCTCCGAGGCTAGGCGGGAGGAGATATGGGACATCGTGCGGCGGGACGGCCACGTCCGCTACGAGTGGCAGGCGAGGAAGGTGAACGGCGAGGAACTGCCGGTGCAGATCGCGATCACGCCGGTGTGGGCCGACGGGCGCGAGGTGATGCTCGCGGTGTGGATGGATCTCACCGAGCGGCGGCAGGTGGAGGCGCTGCTGCAGGAGAGCGAGACCCGCTTTCAGGCGTTCATGGAGCACAGCCCCACGCTCTGCTTCATCAAGGACGATGAGGGGCGGATGTTTTTCGTGAATCGCGTGATGGCAAAGGCGTTCGGCGTGTCGGCAGAGGAAATGGTCGGCAAGACGGACTTCGACTGGCTTCCGGCGGCGACTGCGGAGGCGATCATGGCGGCGGATCGGAGCATCATCGAAAAGAACCAAGCTTACAGACAGGTCGAGATCATCTCGACCGCCGATGGGGCGACGCATGAGTGGCTGGTGATGAAGTTTCCCATCGTGAGCCCGGATGGTCGGAAATTTCTCGGCGGGGTCGGCGTTGACGTGCGCGACCAGCGCAGGGCCGAGTGCGCGCTGAAGCTCAGCGAGTCCACGTTCCGCGAGCTTTTCCACGATGCGCCCGTTGCGTATCACGAGCTGGACATCGAGGGGCGTATCATCATGGTGAACAAGACGGAGCTGGCGCTGCTCGGATACACGGCGGAGGAGATGGTCGGGCGCCCCGTGTGGGAATTCTGCGTGGAGGCGACCTCGAAGGAGGCGGTCGCCAAGAAGCTCCGAGGTGGCGGCAACATGGAAGAGGCATTCCAGCGTCATTTTCTGCGCAAGGACGGGAGCAAGATCCCGGTCCTCATCCGCGACCGGCTGATCCGCGATGCAACGGGGGCGATCTGCGGTATCCGGACGACGATGCAGGACATCAGCGAACTGAAGCGGATCGAGAGTTCGCTGCGCGCGGCGGAGGAGAATTACCGGAAGATTTTCGAGGACGCGGCCGAGGGCATTTTCCAGATCAGCCCGCAGGGGCACTTCATCAATGCAAACCCGGCGCTTGCAACCGTGCTCGGATACTCGTCGCCCGCGGAACTGCTCGCAGAAGTGGAGGACATCGGGCAGCAGACCTACGTGCAGCACGGGCGATGGATGGAATTTTGTGCGGCGATGGAACGCAGCGACTCGGTGAAGGATTTCGAGTGCGAGATGCGCTGTCGGAATGGCTCGGTGATCCTGGTCTCGCAGTGCGCGAGGCCGGTGTGCGATCCCGATGGAAAGGTGATCCGTTACGAGGGGACGATCGAAAATGTGACAGTGAGGCGGCAGGCCGAGGCGGCTTTGTCCGCGGCGCGCGATTCCGCGATCGAGTCCGTGCGCCTGAAGACGGAATTCCTCGCAAACATGAGCCACGAAATCCGCACGCCGATGAACGGCATCATCGGCATGGCGGGGCTGCTGCTCGACACGGAACTGACACCGCGCCAGCGCGACTTTGCAGACACGATCGTGGACAGCTCCGAGGCGCTGTTGGAGATCATCAACGACATCCTGGACTTCTCGAAGATCGAGGCGGGCATGCTCACGTTCGAGGAGATTGACTTTAACATCAACGATGTCGGCGAGGGAGTAGTGGACCTGTTCTCCGAGCGCGCCTTGTCAAAGGGCATCGAGCTCTCGCTGTTCATCGCGGACGACGTGCCCGACGTGCTCGCGGGCGATCCGGGGCGGCTGCGCCAGGTGCTCTCGAACCTCGTGGGGAATGCGCTGAAATTCACCGAGAAGGGCGAGGTCCGCCTCGTCGTGCGGATGGAGCACGAATCCGCCGAAGTGCCGAAGGTGCGGTTCGAGGTGATGGACACGGGCATCGGGATTTCAAAGGAGCAGCAGGCGCGGCTGTTTCAGCCATTCGTCCAGGCGGATGGCTCGACGACGCGGCGATACGGCGGCACGGGGCTCGGGCTCGCGATCTGCCGCCGGCTGGTCACGCAGATGCGGGGCGACGTGTGGATCGAGAGCGAAGTTGGCCAGGGTGCGCGGTTCTTTTTCACGGCGTGCTTCCGGAAAGCGGCGATCGCGCCTGTCCGTTGCCCCGTCGAATTCCGAGGGCTGCGGATGCTCGTCGTGGAGCCGGACGCGCGGTGTTCGAACGTGCTCGCGCGGTTGATCTCGGAGTGGGGCGTGACGGCGGAGCGCGCCAGCAGCGGCGGCGAGGCGATGGAAATCCTGCGCGCCGGCCTCGGGCGCGAAAGCCAATTCGACGTGGTGATTTTCAATGCCGAAGAACGATGCGGGGACGGCGCAGGCATCGCGCGCACGATCCGTGGCGAGCCGGGGCTTGCGGGCATCCGGCTGGTGCGGATCGTCTCGCTCGACGGTGCGGACGAAGGCACGGATCGCGATGAGACTGCGGTGGATGGGCAGATCGCCAAGCCGCTCAAGAGCCGGAGCATCGCGTCCTGCATCGGGAACGCCATGAGCGGTTCACCCGGCGAGCCGTCCCGGGCTGCGACGCTGGCCGTCGTCAAGGCCGAACCTCCCGGCGAAGAATCCCTGGCCTCGCTGCGCGTGCTGGTGGCGGAAGACAGCGTGGTCAACCAGAAGGTCGTGCAATTTCAGCTTCGGAAACTCGGATGCCACGTGGACTCCGTCCTCGACGGAGAGGAGGCGCTGGCGGCGGTCCGCACGAAATCCTACGACGTGATCCTGATGGACTGCCAGATGCCGAAAGTGGACGGATGGGAGGCCACGCGCCGGATCCGCGAGATGGAAAAAGATGGCGCCGCGCGGACGTGGATCATCGCGATGACGGCCCATTCGCTTGTCGGTGATCGGGAGCGGTGTATAGAGGGAGGAATGGACGAATACTTGAGCAAGCCCGTGCGATTTGCCGACCTCTCAAAGGCGCTGGCAGAAAGCCCTGCTGCCGCGCGGGCCGTCCTTGCTGAAGCCGTGCGGCCGCCGGTCAATGTCGTCTGCCAGGAAAAAATCAGCAGCTTCCGCCAGCTTGAAGAGGAGAGCGGCCAGTCGGTGCTTGGCAGCGTGGTGGAGCTTTTCGTCGAGCGCACACCGCCGATGTTCGATGAGATCAGGCGCGCACTGCCCGGCAGCGACATGATGCGGATCGCCCGCTTTGCGCATACGATCAAGGGAAGCTGCAGCAACTTCGGCGCACACCGCATGAAGGCCGCGTGCGAGCGGCTGGAGGCCGCCGTCGCCGGCAATGAAGGCCCCGCACGGCTGGTGGAAATCCTCGGCGAAATCGAACGCGAGTTCGGCTACGTCCGCATGGCCCTGCAAATCGAAGTGGAGGCGAAGTCCGCGTGAAAATCCTGATCGCCGAGGATGACGTGGTCTCCGCAAAGGTCCTTCAGATCGCACTGGAGAGCAGCGGCCACGAGGTCGTGACGACCGACTGCGGCGAGTCCGCATGGGCGGCATTCGACGCCGAACCGGTCCGCGTAATCGTGAGCGACTGGATGATGCCCGGCCTGGACGGCCTGGATTTCTGCCGCCAGGTGCGCGCGCGGCCCAAGACGGACTACACCTACTTCATCCTCCTCACCGCGAACCACACCGGGAGGGAGAACCTGCGCAAGGCGATGGACGCAGGTGTGGACGACTTCCTCGCAAAGCCGCTCGACCGCGAGGCGATCACGATGCGGCTGCGCGTCGCCGAGCGGATCATCGAATTCGCCACGCAACTCCGGCAGCTCAAGGAGCTGCTTCCGATCTGCATGTACTGCAAAAAAATCCGCGACGATGAGAACTACTGGCACGGCGTGGAGACCTATATCTCGCAGCAGACCGGCAGCAATTTCAGCCACGGCATCTGTCCGGAGTGCTTCGAGAAGCACGTCAAATTCCGCCGGCACTAGCCGGCGCTAAGCCTGTGGCCCGAGGCGTCCTGCCGCATCGAGCGCACGCCAGCACTCGATGAACCCGTTTGCGAAATCTGTCGGGCGCGCGTCCATCCAGCGTCGGATTTGCGCGGTCGAAAAAAATGCGCCGCACTCAATCTCCGCGGGCGGCAGGCGGAACGGCCCCTCGTGCTGCGCGCGGTAGATCTTCACAAATTCCCAGCCGGTGTTCCGGCACGCGGCGATCTCGCCCACGAGTTCGAGCGGCGCGCGGATGCCGAGTTCCTCATCGAGTTCGCGCGGCGCGGTTGCGTCGTAGTCATCGCCTGCGTTCACATGGCCGGCGGCGCTGCTGTCCCAGCGGCGCGGGTGCGCGTCCTTCCACCGCGAACGGCGCTGGAGGAAAAGTTCGCCGCGCTTGTTGAAGACGAAGATGTGGATCGCGCGGTGCAGAAGTTTCTCGCGGTGCACGACGCCGCGCGGCTGCTGGCCGACCACGCGGTTTTGATCGTCCACCACATCGAAGATCTCCCCGTTCACATCTTGCGCGTCGGCGCTGTGATCGTCCGGAACACCGGCGGCAAGATTCGTCAGCGTCACCCAGTGTGCGAGGCTCAGTTCCTCCGCGCGCGCGGTGACGGGCACGCCGAGTTTTTCCGCGAACTCCGGCCAGCGAGCCAGGGCGAGCATCTTGTTCAGTTGCTTGCGCCGCTGGCTGAATCCGCGCTTCACGAGTTCGCGGAAGAGCGCACCGTCGCACTCCGGCAGCGTGGCGTCCTCGCGCGGCGTGAGCAGCACGATGGACGAGCCGACCTTCGGCACGGGCGTGAAAATTTGCGGCGGCAGATGCTTCAGGATCCGCGCATTCCAACGGCGTCCGATGAGCACGGTGAGCGCGCCGTATTCGCTGGTGTCCGGCTTTGCGCAGAGACGTTCCGCGAGTTCACGCTGGAGCGTGAAGACCATGCGGCTCGCGGGACTCGGCTCCTGCGTGAACAGAAAAAGCAACTGGCTGGAGACGTAGTAAGGCAGATTGCCAAAAACCGGAATCGGCCCCCGCCAGAAAAGTTCGCGCGGATCAAAATCGAGCGCGTCGCCATGCACGATTTCCGTCGTGGGAAAATGTTCGCGCAGCCACGGAGCAAAGCGGTCGTCCTTCTCCAGCAGGATGCCATGTGGCGAGATTTCCACGGCAAATTCCGTGAGCGCACCAAGCCCCGGCCCGATCTCGACCCACGGCGCACCGGGCGTGAGGCCCGCCTGCTCAACGATCCATCGCGCGATATTCTGATCGTGCAGGAAATTCTGCCCGAGGCTCTGCGTCGGCTTCGTGCCGAGTCCTGCGAGTGTGGCTGCGATGGTGGAGAGTTTCATGCGTGGGCCGGGAAAAAAAGATGCCTCGCGCAAAGGCGCAAAGGCGCAAAGGGAGAGCAGGTGTTCGTGGCGTGTCTCAATCTTAATCCTAATCTTGATCTTAATCTCAATCTTCCGCCCGGCAGTTGAGGGACGCTCTGGGGATTAAGAATAAGAGTAGGATTAGGATTAAGACAGCACAGCGACATGTCCGGGGTCAGAGCGCCGCCTTCAGCAGCGCTACATGCTCCGCCGGCTTCACCTTGCGCAGCACGGCCTTCAGGTTTCCGTCGCTGCCGATCACGAAGGTCGAGCGCTCGGTGCCCATGTATTTCATCCCATACATGCTTTTCTGCACCCACACGCCGTAGTCGCCGACGATTATTTTCTCCTCGTCCACGAGCAGCGGGAAGGGGAGCGAATGTTTCGCGATGAACTTCGCATGCTTCTTCGCGGAATCCGGGCTCACGCCGAAGAACACCGCCTTGCCATCGAATTCCACCCACGCATCGCGCAGCGCGCACGCCTGCGTGGTGCAGCCGGGCGTGTCGTCCTTCGGGTAAAAATACAGCACTACCGTCTGCCCCGCGAAGTCCGCGAGCGACACCTGTGCGCCGTCACCGAATTTGCCACCGACGGCCATCGCGCTGAATGCTGGTGCCTTGTCGCCCGCTGTGAGTTCCTTGCTCATCGTTCGCTTTTGAAAAATGGGAAAACAAAAGGGGCCTGCCCGTATGCGGACAGGCCCCTCGTGAAAAAATCCGATCGTTACTTGAGTTCCGCGAGCTTCGCTTTGATCGCGTCGAAATTCGGCAGATCCTTCGGCGTCGCCGTCTGCTCCGCGTATTGCACCACGCCGTCCTTATCCACGATGAACGCCGCGCGCGCGCTCGTGTCGCCGATGCCCGCGAGGCCGGGGAACTCGACGGCATACGCCTTCGTGGTCACCTTGTTCAGATCGCTCACGAGCGTCACGGTGATCTTCTCCTTCTGCGCCCACGCCTCCTGCGCAAACGGGCTGTCCACGCTCACGCCGATCACGTCCGCGCCGATGTCCGCATAGCTGCTGATGCCCTGCGTGATGTCGCAAAACTCCTGCGTGCACACGCCCGTGAACGCGAGCGGGAAGAACAGGACGACCGTGTTCTTCTTCCCGAAATTCGCGGACAGCGTCACGTCCTTGAGGCCGTTGGCGTCCTTTGACTTGAGGGTGAAATCCGGGGCTTTGGTTCCGACTGCGATGGGCATGGTGTGTGGTAGGTTTGGGTTGTCGTTGAGAAAAAGGGGAGCTGCTTGTAGTGCGCTCGGCCAGCGTCGGCAACCGCTTCTTTTCAATACCCAAGGGGCCAACCTGATCCGCTGCTGGCTTCGGGCTTGTGTGTGCCTGCGGCGGGAACATGATTCGCCCTCTTTCACTCCGATGGCCGCCCATTCACAAAACGTTTCCTTCAGCGCATTGCTCGACGCCGAGCTGCGCAGGAACGCTGGCGGCGTGAGGACGCTGCGGGCGGGCGCGGGCGAGATCATTTTCCAGGAAGGTGATGCGGGCGACGGGATGTATGTCGTGGACGCCGGACGCGTGGACATCGTGATCGGGGCGAAGGACGCGGAGCCGCGCGTGCTCTCGCGCATCGGGCCGGGCGGCATCTTCGGCGAGATGGCGATCATTGACGGCAAGCCGCGCTCGGCCACGGCGCGCGCGGATGGCGATTCGGTTCTGCGCTTCGTGCCGATTGACGATGTCCACCGGGTCTTCTCGCAGTCGCCGGATCTTATGTTTTCGCTGATGCGCGATTTTTCCAACCGCATGCGCGAATCGAATGCGCGGCACGTCGAGGAACTGCTCGAGGCAGGGCGTTTGTCGCTCGTCGGGCGGTTCGCGCAGTCCGTCGTGCACGATCTGAAAAATCCGCTGAACATCATCAGCATCGCCGCCGATCTCGCCGGCGCGGATGAGACGCCGCGCGAGAGCCGCGTGATGGCCGTCGGCATGATCCGCCGCGAGGTGAAGCGGCTTACGACCATGGTGAACGAGGTGCTCGACTTCACGCGGCAGACGCCGGGCACGGTCGTGCTTACGCCGATGGCGTTCCGTGATTTTGTGCGCGTGCTGCTCGACGAGATCGGCCCGCTCGCGGGTGATCGCGGGGTGAAGATCGTATGCGAGACGAGCCCGCCCGGGGTGCCGGTGAACATTGACGAGCGGCGGCTCGTGCAGGCGTTTTACAATCTCATCAACAACGCGGCGGACTTCATGCCGAAGGGCGGCACGGTGACGCTGCGGTTTGCGCTGACGGCGGACGAATTGCAGGTCGAGGTCGAGGATTCGGGCACGGGCATCGCGCCGGAGATTGCGGAGCGGCTTTTCCAGCCGTTCGCGACGTTTGGAAAGAAGACGGGCACCGGACTCGGGCTCTCGATCTGCAAGCGGATCATTGAGGCGCACAAGGGCCGCATCCGCGCGCGCTCGGAGCCGGGGCACGGTGCGATCTTTGTGATCACGCTGCCGCTGGCGAAATCACTTTGACCGCATTTCGCCGCGCGGTTAGAAACGCGGACGTGTTGCCCGCCGTCCCAGAAATTTTCCACAAGAGCAAATCGCAGCGTGGATGTCCCGCTTCGCAGGGCGGTCGGGGAGGTGTGCGCCCATGAACGTCCGCACGGAGCGTCCACCTTACGCGGCGACGCTCGTCCCGGCGCTCACTCGGATTCAGCACGAGTTCGGATTCCTGAAGCGCGAGGCGCTGGAGGAATTTGCGAAGGACTCCGGCTTGCCGCTCAACCGCTTGCAGGCGGTCGCGAGTTTCTTCCCGCACTTCCGCCTCTCCCCTCCGAAAAAAATCACCCTCCGCGTGTGCCGCGACATGGCGTGCCATCTTGCGGGCTCCGCGGCGATCCTGCGCGACCTCGGTGCAGCGGCGGACGCGCAGCTTTCCGTGGAGGGCGTGTCGTGTCTCGGTCGCTGCGACCGCGCGCCGGCGGCGTGCGTGGAAATCCGCGGCGCGGAACATGAGTCGTATTTTCTCGGGCGTTCGGCGGAGGAACTGAAGGAGATCCTCGATGCATGCCGGAACGATTCGCCGCCGGAGTGCGACCATGATGCGGATCAAAAATATTCCGCAGGCGACTGGGTGATCGATCCCTACCGCGGGAATCCGCCGGAGTATCTCGGAGTGCAAAAGGTGATCGCGGCGCGCAATGCGTCCATCGCATCCGCGGGGCGGATGCTCGCCGAATCTCGCAAGTGGGGAACGGACAAGATCGAGCAGTTTCGCCGCGGCGCATCTGGCCAGTCCATTCCCGAACTGCCGGTGGACGATGCGGTGTCCGACGCCGTGCTCGCGTGGCAGACGGCGGCGGACTGGGCCAATGATCGGTCGCTCGGCAACTGGGCCGATGTGCTGCTCGACGAATTCAAGGCCGCCGACATTCGCGGCATGGGCGGCGCGGGAATTCCCGCCGTGCAAAAATGGAAGGACGTGCGCGATGCCGTGCGCACGGCGCGCGCGCGCGGAGACGACGACCGTGCGTTCATCGTGGTGAACGGCGACGAGAGCGAGCCTGCGACTTTCAAGGACCGCGAACTTCTGCTGCGTGCGCCGCACACGATCATCGAGGGCGTGATTCTCGCGGGACTGATCACGGAGGCGTCGCAGGGCTTCATCTACATCCGGCACGAATACGCGGAGCAGATCGCCGCGTGCGAGGCGGAGATCCGCCGCGCCGAGGCGTTGGGATTTTGCGGCACAAATGCGACGGCGCTCGGCAGGCCGTTCCCCGTCTCGGTCTTCGTGAGTCCCGGCGGCTACATCTGCGGGGAGCAGAGCGCACTGATCGAGGCGATGTCCGACCGCCGCGGCGAACCCCGTAACATGCCGCCAAAGCTGGAGACCAACGGCCTGATCGATCTCCCGACGCTCGTGAGCAATGTCGAGACGTTCGCGTGGGCTCCCTACATTTTGATCCACGGCGGAAAAGCCTACGCGGCGCACGGCGTGAACGGCTGGCAGGGACGGCGGTTCTTTTCCGTCTCGGGCGATGTGAAGAGGCCCGGCGTCTTCGAGGTTCCGATGGGCCTCACGCTGCGCGAACTGATCCACGGCGAGCAGTACTGCGGAGGCATCGCGGGCGATCGGCCGTTGAAAGCATTCGCACCCTCCGGCCCGTCCGGCGGATTTCTGCCGGCGAAGCTCACGGCGGCGCGCGG
>Ga0208856_1000068_pt1 | contig 44522 bp, 46 predicted proteins | sample LakMenEpi13Jul12_FD_150690 | JGI IMG/M metagenome (GOLD analysis project Ga0208856, IMG submission 150690) | Freshwater microbial communities from Lake Mendota, WI - 13JUL2012 deep hole epilimnion (SPAdes) | ecosystem: Environmental > Aquatic > Freshwater > Lentic | place: Lake Mendota, Madison...
GCGCCTTTCATGCCGGGAGGCGCAGCTTCCATGCGCGCATCGTCCATCCAGAAAGCATGCTCGGGGGCAGGTACGTGCACACGGGCGTTGGGGTAAACCAACTGACCCGCTTTGTTGCGCAAGCCATTGATGTGATCGCCGTGGTAGTGGCTTAGCACCACGTTATTGATGTCTGCGGGTTTGAGGCCAACCGCGTCTAATTGCGCTGCCAGTTTGCCGGTAGTGGGAGGGCCGTTGTCGGCAAAGCCAGTGTCAAACAAATAGCGCTGATTGCCGTTGATGAGCAAGAATGGGGTGTAGGGCACATCGATGTAATCGGTGGGCAGGTTTTGGCTGGCCAGCAAAGCTTTGACTTGCTCGAGGGGTGCGTTGGTTACAAACTCTTCGCCCAAAGGACGACGCACAGCGCCATCGTTCAAAGCGATGACTTCCATGTTGCCCAACTTCATGCGCTTAAAGCCGACGCTGGGCAAAGTGGGCGGGCCAAAGTTGGCGGCCGCTTGAGACCACACAGAAGAAAAAGTGAGAGCGGATGCGCCGACAATGCCAGCTCCTAAAAATAAGCGGCGGTCTAGCATGGTGAGGTCTCCTCAGTTTGATAAGTAATTAATGTACCAATGGCATGAGTGGGCATGTGGGGGTTGCGAGAAATAACCCTTGTTGTGAGTTGGGCAGGTGTGGCTGTAAGTGCAGCAACTTGCGAAGTGGAATTTTCGTGACTATACTGTATTTTTATACAGTATATTTGCAGTATGCCTACAACTGCTTTCATCACACCTCAGCCACTAGACGCCACCGCCCCCAAACTGTGGCTCAACATGTGCAGCTGGAAAGTACCCGCTGGCTTTCCTTCGCCTGCAGCCGATCACACGCAAAAACGCATTGACCTCAACGATCACCTTATTCGCAACAAAGAGGCCACGTTCATTTTCAAAGTGAAGGGCGACTCCATGGTGGGTGCCGGTATTTACGAAGGCGATGCCTTGGTCATCGACCGGTCCATTGAAGCCAAGCACAACAACATTGTGTTGGCCGTGCTCAACAACGAGTTCACCGTAAAGCGCTTGTACAAGCGCGGTGGTGTGGTCAAGCTCGTGGCCGAAAACAATTTGTATCCGCCCATTGTGGTGAAGAGTGGCGAGGAGCTCAGCATTTGGGGGGTGGTCACTTACAACTTGCACAAGTTGTATTGAAACCTCTTTAGCTTGTAGTGCATCGTCATGAGTTCATCCATAGAAACGTCCGTTCAACAATTGGCTTTGGTCGATTGCAACAACTTCTACGTCAGCTGTGAACGCTTGTTCCGCCCCGACCTGCGCAACGTGCCCGTGGTGGTGTTGTCCAACAACGATGGCTGTGTGGTCTCGCGCTCCAACGAGGCCAAGGCTTTGGGTGTGCGCATGGGGCAGCCTTGGTTTGAGTGCAAAGACTTGGTGGCGCAGCACGGCGTGTTTGCACTCAGCAGCAACTACGCTTTGTATGCCGACTTGTCCAACCGCGTGATGCAAATTTTGAGCGAATATTCGCCACGCTCGGAGGTGTATTCCATTGACGAATGCTTTGTCGACCTTACGGGCACACCCAATTTGCGCGAGGTGAGCTACGCCATGCGCCAGCGCGTGGTGCAGTGGACGGGCATTCCGGTGTGCGTGGGCATTGGGACTACCAAAACTTTGGCAAAACTGGCCAACCATGTGGCCAAGAAGCATCCGCGCTCGCAGGGTGTATTCAATTTCAACGCGCTCACTGAAATACAAAAAGAAAAGCTGCTCACGCAATTGCCTGTGGAAGAAGTCTGGGGCGTAGGCCGCAAGCTGACTAAGCGCTTGGCCGAGTACAACGTTCACACCGTACAAGATTTAAAAACTGCACACACACCCACATTGCGCGCCGACTTTGGCGTAGTGATAGAAAAAACACAACGCGAGTTGCAAGAAATTCCGTGCGTCGATTTACAAGAGATCACACCCGATAAACAGCAAATTATTTCCAGTCGTTCATTCGGCAACATGGTCACAGAACTGCCTGTTTTAAAAGATGCGCTGTCTACATTTGTGGCCAATGCCTGCGCCAAACTGCGTGCACAAAACGGCCAAGCTGCCGTCATTCAAGTGTTCTTGCACACCAACCGTTTTAGAAAAGACTTGCCGCAGTACTCGCCCAGTTTGGCGGTGCCACTGCCCTACCCTACCAACGACAGTTTGGTCATTTTTAGATGGGTGGACGCGCTGTGCGAGCGCATGTACAAGCCCGAATACCAATACAAAAAAGCCGGCATCATGCTGAGCGAAATCAGCCCTGTCACTCACCATCAAGGCGACTTACTGGAAGAGCCACTGCCCGCGCAAGGCACACTCATGCAAACCTTGGATGCGCTCAACAAACGCTTTGGCCGCGGCGCGGTGAAAGTGTCCACGCAAGGTGCCTACAGCGGGTGGCAGATGCGGCAAGAAAGACGGTCGCCCAACTACACCACCGATTGGACGGAAGTACCAGTGGTTTAGCCATTCATAAAAAGAGTGCATTCACCCAGAAGATGTGCGAAACTGCGGACAAGGCCCTATAGCCATGCAACCTCAAACACTCATCGTCGGTATTCACCTCGCCCGCAGCACTCGCGGGCGCATTTGCTCGCCTCCAAACAAACGCTTCTAAATTTTCCGTTAAGCGTTTTTTAATTTTTGGAGATAGACATGGCTGATTTGTTTGACAACCCCATGGGTTTGTGTGGTTTTGAGTTTGTTGAATTTGCGTCCCCCGTTCCTCGTGTTTTAGAGCCCTTGTTCGAAAAAATGGGCTTCTCTTTGGTGGCCAAACACCGCTCTAAAGATGTGGTGCTTTACCGCCAAGGCGACATCAATTTCATTGTGAACCGCGAGCCCAAAAGTTTGGCGGGCTACTTTGCAGCCGAGCACGGGCCGTGCGCATGCGCCCTGGCGTTCCGTGTCAAAGACTCGCACAAGGCCTACGCCCGCGCACTCGACATGGGCGCGCAACCCGTCGAAGTACCTACAGGCCCCATGGAGCTAAGACTGCCCGCCATCAAAGGCATTGGCGGCGCACCTCTTTATTTAATCGATCGCTACGAAGATGGCAAAAGCATCTACGACATCGATTTTGAATTCATCGAAGGCGCTGACCGCCACCCCTTTGGCCACGGCCTGAAACTCATCGACCACCTCACACACAATGTGTACAAGGGTCGCATGTCTTTTTGGAGCGGGTTTTACGAAAAGATTTTCAACTTCCGCGAAATTCGCTACTTCGACATCAAAGGCGAACACACAGGCCTCACCAGCCGTGCCATGTCGGCGCCGGATGGCCTCATTCGCATTCCCTTGAATGAAGAATCGGGCAAGAACGGCGGGCAAATTGAAGAGTTCTTGATGCAGTTCAACGGCGAAGGCATTCAGCACATTGCCCTGCTCACCGACGACATTATGAAGAGCGTCGACTCGCTTCAAATGGCGGGCATTCCCCTCATGACGGCACCCAACGACATTTACTATGAAATGCTGGAAGAGCGCCTGCAAGGTCATGGCGAACCCGTGGCAGAACTGCAAGCTCGGGGTATATTGATGGATGGCTCTACCGCCAATGGCGAAAAACGTTTGCTCTTGCAAATTTTCTCGCAAACATTGTTGGGCCCTGTGTTTTTTGAGTTCATTCAACGCAAAGCCGATGAAGGTTTTGGCGAAGGCAACTTCAAAGCATTGTTTGAGTCTTTAGAACGTGATCAAATGAGACGTGGCGCCCTTCAAATAGACGCCTAAAGGAAAGTCATGAAAATTAGCCGAATTCACCACGCTGCTTACCGCTGCAAAGACGCCAAAGAAACCGTTGAGTGGTATGCCAAAAATTTGAACATGGACTTTGTCTTGGCCATTGCCGAAGACTTGGTGCCCTCCACCAAAGCGCCCGACCCTTACATGCACATCTTCTTAGATGCAGGTGGTGGCAACGTGCTGGCGTTTTTTGAGCTGCCCAACTCCCCCGAAATGGGCCGCGATGAAAACACCCCTGGTTGGGTGCAGCATATGGCCTTTGAAGTTGACAGCATGGAAACCTTGCTGGCAGCCAAGGCCAAACTAGAGGCCAATGGTGTTGATGTGCTCGGCCCTACCAACCACACTATTTTCAAAAGCATTTACTTCTTTGACCCCAACGGCCATCGCTTGGAACTGGCTACCAACACCGGCACTCCCGAGATGTACAAAACCTTGGACGAGGTGAAGTGGGACATGCTGAACGAGTGGAGCAAAACCAAGCGCGCGCCTAAGCATGCTGCTTGGATGCATGAGCCGGGCTGATTGAGAAACGAGTCAGTCGAATTTACTTCGACTGACTCAAAGCATTGCCCACCATCTTGGACGTGATGTCCACAATTTGAATCATGCGCTCGTAGGGCATGCGCGTAGGACCAATGACGCCCAAAGTGCCCACAATGTGGCCATCCACCTCGTAAGGCGCACTGACCACCGACAACTCTTGCATGGGCACAAACTGGCTTTCGCCGCCGATGAAAATGCGCACACCATCGGCCTGGCTGGACACATCGAGCAAACGCATGAGCTGCGTTTTTTGTTCAAACAAATCGAAGGCTTGGCGCAAGTTACCCATGTCGCTTGAGAAATCGCTGACCGACAGCAAATTGCGCTCACCCGAAATCACCACATCGCCTTCGTCTTCGCTCATGGCCTCGGAGCTCATTTGCACGGCAGCTTGCATGAGGCTGGCAATTTCAGATTGCAAATTGACCAACTCTTGCTTGACTCGCAAGCGGACTTGCTCAATGGCCATGCCAACGTAATGCGCGTTCAAATAATTAGAAGCTTCTATGAGTTGGCTTTGCGAATAGTCGGCCTCGGTAAAGATGACGCGGTTTTGCACATCGCCTTCGGGCGACACAATGATCAAGAGCACGCGTTTTTCAGACAACCGCAAAAATTCAATGTGCCGAAACACCGAAGCGCGCTTGGGCGCCATGACCACGCCCACATAGTGAGACAAGCTAGAAAGCATGTTGGCCGCGTTGGCAATCACCTTCTGAGGCTGGTCGGGTGCAAGGCGCTGCGTGAGCAATTCACCCTTTTGAACCGTGAGCATGGTGTCGACGAATAGGCGATAACCCCTATTGGTAGGGATCCTGCCAGCCGATGTATGCGGGCTAGCAATCAGGCCCAACTCTTCGAGGTCGGACATGACGTTTCGGATGGTGGCAGGGGATAATTCAAGCCCAGAAGCCTTGGAAAGCGTGCGGGAACCCACAGGCTGGCCGTCCGCAATGTAGCGTTCAACCAGCGCTTTGAGTAATAACTTGGCACGATCATCTAGCATTGACACATTTTAATGATGTAATTTGAGAATGAAATCTAAATTTCGTCATGTCGCCTTATTTGGCAAGTACCACACCATGGTCACGGGCGCCGCTTTGGAAAGCTCGCGCCGGGTTTTGGACGATGTTGCCCAATTTGTCAGCCGCATTGGCGCTGAGGTGGTCATGGAGAAAGGCACTTCTGAGCATTTAGGCCTCAACCTTTACCCCACCCTCACCATGGCCGAGATTGGCAAACAGTGCGATTTGGGCTTGGTGGTCGGTGGTGACGGCACCATGTTGGGCATTGGCAGGCAAGTGGCGCCTTTCGGGCTGCCCCTCATTGGCATCAATCAAGGTCGTCTTGGCTTTATCACCGACATCCCCATAGAGGAATACGCCCAAACACTCAAACCCATGCTCTTGGGCCATTTTGAAGAAGAGCAACGCAGCATGCTGCATGCGCAAGTTTGGCGCAGCAAACATTGCGTGTTCGATGCATTTGCCATGAACGATGTGGTGGTCAACCGCGGCGCCACTTCAGGCATGGTGGAACTGCGCATTGAAGTTGACGGCCGCTTTGTAGCCACGCAGCGCGCAGACGGTTTGATTGTAGCCACGCCCACAGGCTCGACGGCTTATTCTTTGTCGGCCGGTGGCCCCTTGATGCACCCCAACTTGGGTGGCTGGGTCATTGCACCGATTGCACCCCATACACTGTCCAATCGGCCCATCGTGCTGCCAGATACATCCAAGATCAGCATTGAAATCGTTTCTGGCCGAGACGCTAGCGCCAACTTTGACATGCAGTCATTGGCCAGCCTCATGATTGGCGATCAAATTACTGTAGAGCAGTCTTCCCACAAGGTGCGCTTCTTGCACCCGCAAGGCTGGAACTACTTTGACACCTTGCGCAAAAAAATGCACTGGAACGAGGGGGGTGTGTAAGCCATGGCTTTGCGGCACATCAGCTTGCGCGACTTTGTCATTGTTCGCGAACTCGACTTAAACCTTTCGCAAGGTTTTAGCGTGCTTACAGGCGAAACTGGCGCAGGCAAATCCATTCTGATAGATGCTCTGCAAATGGCGCTAGGCGAGCGCGCCGATTCAGGTGCAGTTCGAGAAGGCGCAACGCGCTGCGAAGTATCGGCCGAGTTTGATTGCCCTGCACAAGCGCATGCCGTGCTGGAAGATGCCGGCTTTGAAGTTTCAGACACCTTGCTTTTAAGACGCAGTGTGGACACCCAAGGCAAAAGCCGTGCATGGGTCAATGGCAGCCAAGCCACCGCCACGCAATTGCGGGCATTGGGCGAAATGCTGTTAGACATTCATGGCCAGCACGCATGGCAAAGCCTCACGCGGCCCAATGCGGTGCGTGGTTTGCTTGATGCCTATGCCGGTCTTAACACTGAAGGTCTCAAGTCTGCATGGCATGCTTGGCGCCAAGCTCAACAAGCGGTTCAAACAGCTCGAAATGCACAAGATTCATTAAGTCGTGAGCAAGAACGCTTGGCTTGGCAAATTGGCGAGCTCGACAAACTGGCGCCAGCCTTGGATGAGTGGGAGGACTTGAACGCGCAACACACAAGGCTGTCGCACGCGCAAGCCCTGATTGATGCGGGCCAAACGGCCATTGGTTCGCTCGATGGCGACGAATCATCGCGCCTTGGCAGTGCCACTGGCGCCTTAGGACTGCTTTCTCAAGCCATTGCCCAGTTGCAAGATCAAGTGCATGTAGAACCCGAGTTTCAAAGCATTGCCGAGGTTTTGCAATCCAGTCTTGCGCAAGCCGAAGACGCCGCTCATTCTTTGCAAACTTATCTGCGCAAAACAGATCTCGACCCCGATCGCTTGAAAGAACTCGATCAACGCATGTCGCAATGGCTGTCTCTTGCGCGCAGATACAAGCGCCCGCCAGAAGAGTTGGCTGCCCTTTTGGCCAGCTGGAAACAAGAACTCAACGCACTTGAAGCTGCCAGTGATTTAGAGGGACTTGAAGCCCAAGAAAAGTCAGCAGCAGCGGCCTATCAAACCGAGGCTAAAAAATTGTCTCAGCAGCGCAAAAAAGCGGCGCCCAAACTGGCACAAGCGGTCACAAGTGCCATGCAAAACTTGGGCATGCAAGGCGGCCGTTTTGAAGTGGCTTTGATCAGCCTAGAACAAGCAGCCCAGCATGGCCTGGAAGACATTCAATTTTTAGTGGCTGGCCACGCAGGCAGCACACCAAGACCAGTAGGCAAGGTGGCATCGGGCGGTGAACTCTCGCGCATTGCTTTGGCCATTGCTGTGACTACCAGCGAATTGGGCGAAGCCGGCACCCTGATATTTGACGAAGTCGATTCAGGCGTAGGCGGTGCTGTGGCCGAAACAGTGGGCCGACTCATGAAACAACTGGGCATGCACCGCCAAGTCTTGGCCGTCACGCATTTGCCGCAAGTGGCTTCTTGCGCAGACCATCATTTGCTCGTCAGCAAAGCCAGCAGCAAAGAAGGTGTGAGCAGCAGCGTCACGCCCATTGCAGGCGAGCAACGCGTGACCGAAATTGCACGCATGCTGGGCGGCGAAAAATTGTCAGCAACCACGCTGGCACATGCTCGCGAAATGCTCACCAAATAAATTTTTCAAGTTTGATCACTATGGAAATCGTCTTAATCACTGGCATGTCGGGTTCAGGAAAGTCAGTGGCCTTGCACGCCTTGGAAGACGCTGGCTTTTATTGTGTTGACAACTTGCCGCCCGAATTGCTTATTCCATTTGCTGAATTAGAGCGCGATCAAAAAGAAGAGCGCGTGGCCATTGCCATCGATGTCCGCAGTGCAGCGTCCCTGCCACTCATGCCAGGTCAGCTCGAGGTGCTTCGCAACTTGGGTTTTCAAGTCACTTCGATTTATCTAGACGCAGGCTCTGACACCCTGCTCAGACGTTACTCCGAAACGAGAAGGCGGCATCCCTTGTCGGGTCGAAATGCTGCTGAAGGCCAGCGCGCGCTGACTGAATCGATTGAATACGAACGCGAGTTGCTGTCTCGCTTAAGAGAAAACGCGCACGTGATAGACACCAGCTTGCTTCGTGCTGCGCAGCTCCAAAGTTACGTAAAATCTTTGGTCAGCTCGCCTGCTGCCAAACTCACCTTGGTGTTTGAATCGTTTGCTTTCAAACGCGGCATTCCATTGGATGCAGATTATGTGTTTGACGTTCGGATGCTGCCCAACCCACACTATGAATCAGCACTGCGGCCCATGTCGGGCAAGGACGAGCCCGTTCAAAAATTTTTAGAAACTTACGCAGAAGTCAACTTGATGCAAAGTCAAATTGAAAGCTTCTTAGATCAGTGGCTGCCTGCACTTGAAAAAGACCATCGCAATTACATCACGGTGGCCATTGGCTGCACGGGCGGTCAACACCGATCTGTTTATTTGGTCGAAAAACTCAGCCAACGCTTTGGTGCACACTGGCTCACACTGAAGCGTCACAGAGAGTTAGACAGCAAGTGACGCACAGGTGTTGGCAAACCCAACACCGCCCAATCTTTTTCAGAAAACCAAGCGCCAGCGTTGGGCGCATGGGGTGCTTTTTTCAACTGCACTTTCACCACATGACAGTGCAAATCTTTGTGGGTGAGAACGTGCTTGAAGGCTGGCAATACCTCTAAGTCCATTGCGGTTGAAGAATTGGGTGCCGTAGTTTTGTCAGACTTTTTAAGCTTTGAATGATTGTCAAAAACTGTTCTCAATGCCGCTTCAGAGTCAAACAAGGGCAAGCTGTAAAGACTGGCCCAAATGCCCTTTGGGGGCCGTTTCTCTAGCCAGACTTCGCCCTTCGCGTTTTGCGCCAGCAACAACCAAAGTACTTCGCTGCTGCGTTTGATTTTGCGTGATTTAACAGGGAATTTTTCAGGCTCACCCAAGGCAAAAGCTTTGCATTCATTTTGAACAGGGCAAGTCTGGCAATTGGGTTTGCGCGGCAGGCATAGCGTGGCGCCCAAATCCATGAGGGCTTGTGAGTATCTCGGCATGGCCGTTTTTAAATTGCGAGTTGGCAAGGCGTTTTCTGCCAACTGCCACAAGGCTTTCTCGTTCTTGCTGATAGACAAATCGGCGTCATAAGCCCAAACCCGCGTGAGCACTCGCTTCACATTGCCATCCATGATGGCCACACGCTCAGAAAAACAAAACGAAGCCACTGCGGCGGCTGTAGAGCGACCGATGCCAGGCAATGTAATCAAGTCTGCCGCGGTAGAAGGAAACTTTCCTCCAAAACGCGACACCACATCTTGCGCACAATGGTGCAAATTTCGAGCACGGCTGTAATAACCTAAACCACTCCACAACCCCATCACCTTGTCTTGAGGTGCTGCCGCCAAGTCAAGCACGGTGGGAAAGTGTTGCAAAAACTTGTCGTAGTAGTCGAGAACAGTGCTCACCTGTGTTTGCTGCAACATGATCTCAGACAACCATACACGGTAAGGGTCTTGGGTGTTCTGCCAAGGCAAGTGATTGCGGCCGTGAACCTTTTGCCAAGCCACCAGAGTCTCGGCCAATGGGGCCGAATCTTTCAATGCTTTTGACATGCCGGACAGAAAAAAGTGGAGCGCTGGCCTTGCACAATTTGCTTGATGGGTGTGCTGCAAACTCTGCAGGGCAAACCCGTTCTGCCGTACACCGAAGCTTCTAACTGAAAGTACCCTGTATTGCCTTGCGCATTCACGAAATCTTTCAAGCTGCTGCCACCTTGCGCCACTGCTCTGGCCAACACTTGCTTAATGGCAGCATGCAATTTGGCCACCCGCGGCGCACTCAATTTGTGAGCCTTAACCGTTGGCCGAATGCCTGACATGAACAAAGTTTCAGAAGCATAAATATTGCCCACACCCACCACCACATCGCCCGCCAATAAAACTTGTTTGATGGGGGCTGCGCGTTTTTTCAACCCTTGTTGAAAAAGCTTGAGTTCAAAACCATCGGTGAGAGGCTCCATGCCCAATTTTCCTAAAAGCTTAGAGGCCGGCGCATGTTGTTCGGAGTCAGACCAAACTGCCGCTCCAAAGCGGCGTGGATCATGCAAACGCAGAACCCCCTGTGAAGTGACCAAATCCATGTGGTCGTGCTTGCCCGCTTCTGCCTGTGTGGGAGCAAAATTTAAACTGCCAGACATGCCCAGATGCAGCATCAAAATACCGCGGTCCATGTCCAACAAGAGGTACTTACCGCGGCGCCTCACGCCCATCACACTCTGCCCCACCAAAAGGGCGGGGGCAACACCCAAAGGCCACCTCAAAGGCTTGCCCATGTGCATGGCCAAAACCCGAGCTCCCGCGATCCGACTGGCAAAACTCAGTCTGGTGACTTCGACTTCTGGTAATTCAGGCATGGATACGCTTTAAATACGGGGTGAAATAGGTGAACTGGCGCTACTCTGCCGTAGCCCGTGGATTATGATGGCTTCATGAAGTATTGGTTTTCATCTTTGGCATTGGTCTGGGCGACAACGGGTGTTTGTGCCGAGCCACCCGTGCAAAACTCCAACCTCAATGCGGTTTTGTTTTACCAATTGCTGTTGGGCGAACTCAATGTGCAAGCCGGCGAACCTGGCTCAGGTTTTGCCATCATTTTGGATGCTGCACGCAAAACCAAAGACGAGGCCTTGTTTCAGCGCGCCACCGAACTGGCACTTCAATCTCGGTCTGGAGAGGCCGCGTTGCAAGCTGCCAGAAGTTGGAAGTCCAGCCTGCCAGAATCCAAAGAGGCCAATCGCTATATTTTGCAAATTTTGTTGGCACTTAACCGCATCGATGAAGCGGGGCGCGCTTTAAAGGCCAGCATTGCCAGCTTGCCAATCCAAGAACAAGCGGCCGCCATTGGCTCGATACCCCGCGTCTTTGGTCGTTTACAAGATAAAAATTTAGCCGCCAAAGTGGTCGAACAAGCGCTGAGCTCAGCCATTCAAAACTCTGAAACAGCTTCAACCGCTTGGACCACCATTGGCCGCATGAAACGCGATGCCGGTGAAATTCAGCCTGCTGCTGAGGCAGCTCGCGCGGGCCATGCCGCCAACCCCAAAGCACCAGGGCCGATCATGTTGGCCATGAGCCTTCTGAATGTGGTGCCCAATGAAGTGCAGTCCATGATTTCGAATTACATGTCTGGCGATGCTTTGCCTGACTTGCGGCTTGGCTATGCGCGCACGCTAATTGATCTTGACCAAATGCAGCCCGCTTTGGCCCAACTCAATCAACTCACTCAACAGCATCCCAGCTTTGCCCCCGGCTGGTTGTTTTTAGGCTTGCTGCAAAGTGATTTGTCGCAAGTGTTGATGTCCGAGCAGTCTTTGAAGCAATACATCAAGCTGGTCGATAACGCCAAGGACCCCGATCAATCTGGTGGGCTATCAGAAGCCTATATGGCGTTGTCTCAAATGGCCCAAAAGCAAGGTCAATTGACCCAAGCGGACGAGTGGTTAGCGCGCATTCCGCCCAGTGCAGATCCGCTCAAAGTTGCAAGCAGGCGCGCTGCATTGTTAGCGCAGCAAGGGCGTAAATCCGATGGCCTGAAACTGCTTGAGCAAGTCAAGGTGAACACCCCACAAGAGGCACGGCTGAAGGCCTTGGCAATTTCCCAATGGTTGCGCGAAGACAAGCAAATCAACGCCGCATTGACCATCATTGAACAAGCCTTGGCGAAGTTTCCTGCAGACACAGATTTGCAGTCAGAAATGGCCATGCTCTGCGAAAAGTTAGGCCGCTTTGACCAAATGGAAAGCCTTTTGCGTGGCATCATGAAAGTCAAACCCACAGACGCCCATGCATTCAATGCATTGGGCTATTCATTGGCCGATCGAAACATCAGGCTCAATGAAGCGCGCGAACTCATTCTCAAAGCCGTGCAATTAGCCCCCCGCGACCCCTTTATTCAAGACAGCTTAGGTTGGCTTGAGTACCGTGTGGGCAACACGGCGGAAGCCATCCGTATTTTGGAGGCCGCCTACAAAGCTCGCCCCGATGCCGAGATTGCTGCCCACTTAGGCGAGGTCTATTGGAAGTCAGGCCAACAAGACAAAGCCGGCACCATTTGGCGCGAAGGCTTGATGCTCAAATCTGACAACGATACCCTGCTTGATACCCTCAAGCAATTCAAATTCAAGCCTTGATGGGCTAAGGGCGAGATGCGCAAAAATCGTTGGGTCTGGCTGTGTTTTTCAAGCGTCTTTTTAATGGGCGCCTGTTCAACCCAACCTGCCGTAACTCAAAGCTTTACGCCACCGCCCGCCAACCCAGAAAACTCTCAGGTCGTCTCGGTTCAAGCCACCCCCATACCGCCCGCCTTTAAAGCCGGCAGGTTTGCGCTTCAAATTGACTCTCAACCGCCTCAATCTTTCATCACCTCCTTTGACTTAACGGGTGGCTGGCCAGAGGGCGCACTCAACATCTACAACCCCTTGGGGATGCAAATGGCCCGAGTCGAATGGACGGCGCAAAGTGCGCGTCTTTTGCAAGGCAATCAAGTGCGTGAGTCCAGCAGCCTTGAGCGTTTGGTCTTGGAGCTTACGGGTGCCCAACTGCCCACCGCCGCTTTGGTTGATTGGCTGTCAGGCAAACCCACACCCGCTGAGGGCTGGAACGTCGACGTCAGCGAATGGCACTTGCGTCGATTGGTTTTGGAAAGGGTTCAGCCAGCGCCGCGAACCGTTCTGCGAATTGCCTTTGAATCATGACGTCTTTGCACCAAGTTTTAGCGCCCGCCAAGCTCAATCTGTTTTTGCACATCACAGGCAGAAAAGACAACGGCTATCACCTATTGCAATCGGTGTTCATGCTCATTGATTGGTATGACACCTTGCACTTTGACCTTCGACGGGATGGCCAAGTCAGTCGTGAAGATCTGACCTTGAAACTGCCAGAAGACGACCTCATCACACGCGCTGCTAAGCTTTTACAGCAGGCCAGCGGCACTTCCTTGGGTGCACACATCGCCGTTGAAAAGTCCATTCCAGCGCAAGCTGGCATGGGCGGCGGATCTTCCGATGCCGCCACGTGTTTGCTGGCATTGAACAAGCTTTGGAACCTTCATTTCACGGTCAATCAACTGGCCGAGCTGGGTTTGAAACTCGGGGCTGATGTACCGTTCTTTCTCAGAGGAGAAAATGCTTGGGTGGAAGGCGTGGGTGAAATCATCACACCCATTTCGGTGCCACCCGCCCAGTTTGTGGTGGTCAAACCGCCCCAAGGGCTGGAAACGGCCAAAATTTTTGGCTCTGAAGCCCTCAACCGAGATTCAAAGCCTGCTACAATTTCGGTCTTTGCAGCAAACCCGTTCGGCTTCGGCCACAACGACCTGCAACCAGTGGCTGAAAGCCTCTGCCCCCAAATTAGCGAAGCAATAGAATGGCTTGAATTAGCCAAAATAGAGTCAGCTGTTGTCAAAGGCAGAATGACAGGCTCCGGGAGTGCAGTGTTTGCGCAAGTGCCACGCGGCACGAATTTAAGCCAAATGCCTCAAGTTCCAACAACTTGGCCCCTTTGGCAAATTCGAATGTGTGGCAATTTGGAAGTTCATCCCCAAAAGGGTTGGGCCTCCAGCGACGTTTGATCGGTCGGCAGCTTTAGTTTTCTACAGTTGCCAACCCGTGTAGGGGAGTCGCCAAGTTGGTTAAGGCACCGGATTTTGATTCCGGCATGCGAAGGTTCGAGTCCTTCTTCCCCTGCCAAAACTTTCACAAGCCGTCAAACGCCATGTGATTGAATGCGCGGTCATACGCGCAGTGATTGAAATTTATGCGGTAAGCCGCATCGGCCCTTCATTTAATCGCACAGAAGCTCATGCTGCAACCCAACGCAAATTCAAACTCAGACTTCATGGTCTTCACAGGCAATGCCAACCCCGTGTTGGCGGCAGAAGTTGCTTATGAGTTGGATGTAACCCTTGGCTTGGCCGATGTCGGGCGCTTCTCTGACGGTGAAGTCAGGGTTGAGTTAAAGCAAAACGTGCGCGCTCGTGATGTGTTCGTGATTCAGTCCACATGCGCACCCACCAACGAAAACATGATGGAGCTGCTGATCATGGTCGACGCTTTAAAGCGCGCCTCAGCAGGTCGCATCAGTGCCATCATTCCTTACTTCGGCTATGCCCGCCAAGACCGTCGCCCGCGCTCAACGCGTGTGCCCATCACGGCCAAAGTGATTGCCAACATGCTACAAGCAGTGGGTGTGAATCATGTCCTCACCATGGACTTGCACGCCGACCAAATTCAAGGCTTCTTCGACATTCCCGTCGACAACATTTACGCCTCTCCCGTGCTTCTGGGCGATCTGCTCCAAAAGAACTACGAAGACCTGATTGTGGTTTCACCCGACGTAGGCGGTGTGGTTCGTGCTCGGGCATTGGCCAAACAACTGAACTGCGATTTAGCCATCATTGACAAACGCCGCCCTTCAGCCAATGTCAGCGAAGTGATGCACGTCATTGGTGAAATCGATGGACGCAATTGCGTCATCATGGACGACATGATTGATACCGCAGGCACCTTGGTCAAGGCGGCTGAAGTTTTGAAAGCACGTGGCGCTAAAAAAGTTTACGCCTATTGCACACACCCCATTTTCTCGGGCCCCGCCATTGACCGCATTGCCAAAGGCGATGCCCTCGATGAAGTGGTTGTGACCAACACCATCCCGTTGTCACAATCTGCTGCTGCATGCCCCAAAATTCGCCAACTCACTGTGGCGCCGCTGTTGGCCAAAACCATCCAGCGCATTGCCAATGGTGAGTCGGTCATGAGTTTGTTCTCAGATCAAGACTGATCTGGAGCATCAACGTGGTTTGCTTTTAGCAAGCCTTTTTAAAACAGAGTCGTACTGGTCGCGGTCGACTCATCTTGGAGTTAGTTATGAAATTTGTCGCTTTTGAGCGCTCTATGCAAGGTACGGGTGCGAGCCGCCGTCTGCGCAATTCAGGTAAGACACCTGGTATTGTTTATGGCGGTGTAGATCAGCAACCCCAATTGGTCGAACTTGACCACAATGCCCTGTGGCACGCCCTGAAAAAAGAAGCTTTCCACGCAAGCATCTTGGACATGGAATTGAGCGGTAAAGAAACCAAAGTGTTGCTCCGTGACTTCCAAATGCACCCCTACAAACAATTGGTATTGCATATCGACTTCCAACGTGTCGACGCCAAAACCACTTTGAACCGAAAAGTGCCAATTCACTACTCAGGCGAAGAAACATCTCCTGCTGTCAAAGTTGACGCTTGCCTGATCAATCACATCATGAATGAACTGGAAATCACTTGCTTGCCAGCAGATTTGCCAGAAGCCATCAATGTTGATTTGTCTGGTTTGAAAAAAGGTGTTTCTTTGAGCCTAGGCGACATCTCATTGCCCAAGGGCGTGAAAGCCGTTACCCACGGCAAGAAAAACCCTGTTTTGGTGTCTGTGGTGAACCCAGCCGCCGAAGAGGCTCCTGCCGCTGATGCAGCTGCCGCTGCGCCTGCTGCCGACGCTAAAGCCAAGAAGAAGTAATTTCTCCTCGCTTTAAACACGGACTGTGTTTCAAACAACCCGCCTCGTGCGGGTTGTTTTGTTTTTATACTCACACATGATCAAACTGTTTGTTGGCCTTGGCAATCCTGGCACCGAATACGAAGACACCCGCCACAACGCTGGCTTTTGGTGGATCGACGCCTTGGCGCGTGATCTGAATGTGAACCTGGTGCCGGATAAAAGCTATTTCGCCAAGGTGGCGCGTACGCAAATCAAAGGCCAAACCGTTTGGCTGCTAGAACCCCAAACTTTCATGAACCTCTCGGGCAAGTCGGTCGGTGCTTTGGCCAAATTTTTTAAAATTGCGCCGCAAGAAATACTGGTAGCCCATGACGAGCTTGATGTGGTGCCCGGTGAAGCCAAGCTCAAATTTGGGGGCAGCCATGCTGGCCACAATGGACTTCGCGATATTCACGCCCAATTGGGCACCGGTGATTATTGGCGACTGCGCTTAGGCATTGGCCACCCTGGCGTGAAAGCTGAGGTGATTAACTGGGTGCTCAAAAAACCCATGGCCGAGCAACGCGACCTCATTCAAGAGAGCATTGCCCGCTCAGTAAAAGCGGCTGACATGCTGATGCAAGGCGAGATGGAAAAGGCCATGGTGCAAATTCACACCAGCAAGCCGCCAAGGCCTAAGCCTCCCCGCCCGGAAGGCGTCTAAGCCAGTACTTTGGCCAGCGCCCTAGCTGGCACCTTAGCTGGTACGCTAGCCGGCACTTTGAAGCCGTAGGTATTTTTGAAACAAGGTCTCTTTGGTTTCAATATGGGCTGGACTGACGGGGATACAAGCCACAGGGCACACCTGAACACATTGGGGCTCATCAAAATGACCAACGCATTCGGTGCACTTGTTGGGGTCGATTTCATAGATTTCAGGCCCGAGGTAGATCGCCTGATTGGGACACTCAGGTTCACACACATCGCAATTGATGCATTCGTCGGTGATCAACAAAGCCATCTAAACCTCACTTAATTCAGTTGGAATTATGGTTCAGTTGAGCAAGCCTACCATGCAGCACCTAAAATACCCCTGTGGAACCCTTACTCAACGCCGACCTACATTGCCACTCCGTGGTGTCCGATGGCACGCTCACGCCTGAGGCTTTGGCTGCGCGCGCCAAAGCCAATGGGGTGCAGCTTTGGGCCCTCACCGACCATGACGAAGTTGGCGGCCAAGAACGCGCCATCGCTTCGGCCAAAGCCTTGGACATGAAGTACCTTACAGGCGTTGAAATTTCCATTACCTTTGCGGGCAAAACAGTCCACATTGTGGGTTTGGGCTTTGACCACACCAACACAGACTTGGTGCAAGGCTTGCGCAACACGCGTGGCGGCCGGGCCGAGCGCGCCAAAGAAATGTCAGACGGTTTGGCCAAAGTTGGCATTCACGGGGCCTTCGAAGGCGCCCTCAAATATGCAGGCAACCACGAACTCATTTCGCGCACCCACTTTGCGCGGTTCTTGGTTGAGTCTGGTGTCTGCAAAGATACGTCCGAAGTGTTTCGCAAGTACCTGACTGAAAATAAACCTGGCTTTGTGCCCCACCGCTGGGCTTCGCTCGAGAATGCGGTCAATTGGATTACGGGTGCTGGCGGCGTTGCCGTCATTGCGCACCCTGCTCGCTACGGTTTCACTGCCAACGAAGAATTTGCATTGTTTACCGAATTTATCAATCATGGTGGTCGTGGCGTTGAAGTCATTACTGGAAGCCACTCCAGTGCAGACGCCTTGCAATACGCCGATACCGCGCTTGAATTTAATTTAGCTGCATCGCGTGGCAGCGACTTTCACAGCCCCGACGAAAGCCATACCGACTTGGGCACCCTGCCCTGGTTGCCCGGACAACTCAAGCCCGTGTGGGAATTGTTGTCAGACCGCATCCAGTGAACCAAGCCCCTGCTCAAACGCTGGCTGGGATTGGGTTTGTCATTCTGTCAGTCGCTTGTTTTGCAATTTTAGATACCACCACCAAACACATCAGCGCCAGCGTACCCGTTCTATTGGCCTTGTGGTTTCGTTATTTCATTCAGGCTCTTTTTAGCACCGTGTTTTTTTTACCTAAGCGCGGCATAGCGCTGTTTAAAACAGAGCACCCCAGATTCCAAATGGCTCGAGGCGCGCTTTTGTTTAGCAGCAGTCTTTGTGCTTTTTACGGTTTGAAGTACTTGCCAGTGGGCGAATTCACAGCCATTGTTTCTATCACGCCCCTCGTAGTGACGCTCATGGCAGCCTTGTCTTTGGGCGAAAAAGTGAGGAAGTTGCGTTGGGCTTTGGTGCTGAGTGCATTTGCTGGCACCATGGTCATTGTTCGGCCAGGCAGCCAGAACTTCGATTGGGTCCTTATTTTTCCCTTCATACTCATTGCGACCAACTCAGGCTTTCATTTGCTCACCAGCAAAATGGCGAAAACTGAAGACCCCGTGACGATGAATGTTCTGACAGGTTGGGTGGGGACCGCGCTAGGTGCATTTTTGCTACCGTTTGTTTGGGAATTGCCCACTGACTGGTTTGTGTGGACTCAACTGCTTCTGATGGGGTTCTTTGCCACCATTGGACATTATCTTTTGATCTTGGCGTTTACCAAAGCACCGGCCACTGTGCTAACGCCCTACTTTTATACACAAATTGTTTTTGCCATGTTGGGTGGTTGGCTCATTTTTGATCACATGCCAGACCACTGGACGCTTGTTGGTATAGGCGTGGTGACATTGTGCGGCGCATTGGGGGCTTGGCTTACAGTGCGCGAAAGCCGAGTTCAAATCATGCCTATTGAATCTTGATCAATTGAATTTTTATGGCTCAATATTTTTCCGTTCACCCAGACAATCCTCAGCCACGTTTGTTAAAACAAGCTGTGGCATTGCTCAATCAGGGCGGCGTATTGGCCGTACCGACAGACTCCAGTTATGCGTTGGTTTGTCACATGGACGATAAAACGGCCGCCGATCATTTGCGCAAAGTGCGAGGCGTGGACGACAAACATCACCTGACCTTGCTGTGTCGTGATTTAAGTGAATTGGCCAACTACGCCAAAGTAGACAATGCCCAGTTTCGCATGCTGAAGCAGGCTACACCGGGTGCCTTTACCTTCATATTGGAAGCCACCAAAGAAGTGCCCCGCAGAGTGAGTCATCCGCAACGTAAATCCATTGGCCTGCGTGTGCCTCAGCATGCTGTGTTGCAAGAGCTGCTGGCCTTACATGGCGCACCGCTTTTGGCCACCACGCTTATTCCAAACGGAGAGTCTGAACCTCTTAACGATCCCGAAGAAATTCGCGATCGCTATGAAAAGCTCATTGCTGGCGTGATTGACGCAGGCGCTTGTAGCCGTGAGCCCACCACGGTGGTGGACTGTACCGGCGATAGCATCGAAGTGGTGCGCCAAGGTTTTGGCGATGTTGCTCTTTTGGGCCTGTAGATCTAGCTGAGAAAGTTTTAGAAATTTCTAAAAACCTCATGACTCTTTGAGACAATGCGCTGTGGACACCTCTAACCTCATTCAAACCGTTTCGGTCTATGCCATTCCGGTGATTTTTGCCATCACGCTGCATGAGGCTGCGCATGGCTATGCTGCCAAATATTTTGGCGACAACACGGCTTACATGATGGGCCGGGTTACGCTCAATCCGTTTCCTCACATTCATTTAGTGGGTACCATTCTTTTGCCCTTGCTGCTTTACTTCAGCACCAGTGGTGCTTTGCTCTTTGGTTTTGCCAAACCCGTTCCAGTAGATTTTGGCAACCTGCGTCATCCCAAACGCGACATGGTGTGGGTGGCCTTGGCAGGGCCTGCGTCTAACCTGGTTCAAGCCATTGTGTGGGCACTTCTGTATGTGGTCTACACTGACTTTGGCGTCTCAGAAAAGTTTTTCTTGGCCATGTGCAAAGCCGGCGTGTTAAGCAATGTCGTCATGTTCGCTTTCAATTTATTCCCACTCCCTCCCTTAGATGGCGGCCGAATTGTGGTGGGCTTGTTGCCTTGGAAGCAAGCTTATCAATTTTCTCGCGTTGAGCCCTACGGCTTCTACATCGTCATGGCCTTGGTCATCACGGGCGTGGTCAACCACTTGTGGCTAGACCCCGTCATGAACGCCACGTTTGGACTGATTCAACTCATGTTGGAATCTATTTCTTAAAGCTGATTGATATGACGACAGACTCAAACACCACTGCCCGCACACGCGTTTTAACGGGCATTACCACCACCGGCACGCCGCACTTAGGCAACTATGTGGGTGCCATTCGCCCTACCGTGCAAGCCAGCCTCAACCCTGCCACCCAAGGCTTCTACTTTTTGGCCGACTACCACGCGCTCATTAAGTGCGATGAGCCTGCGCGCATTCAACGCTCTACTTTAGAAATTGCCGCCAGTTGGATTGCAGCAGGCCTTGACCCCGAGCGCGTCATGTTCTACCGTCAATCTGATATTCCAGAAATTCCAGAGCTCACTTGGTTTCTCACCTGCGTCACGGGCAAAGGCGTCCTAAACAGAGCACACGCTTACAAAGCCTCAGTCGATAAAAACAACGCGGCCGGCAACGACCCCGATGCCGACGTATCTGCCGGTTTGTTCATGTACCCCGTGCTCATGGGCGCAGACATTTTGATGTTCAAGGCGCACAAGGTGCCTGTGGGCCGCGATCAAATTCAGCACATTGAAATGGCCCGCGACATGGCGTCTAGCTTCAACCACTTGTATGGCGAACACTTGGTGTTACCTGAAGCGGTCATTGAAGAATCTGTGGCGCTGCTGCCAGGGCTTGATGGCCGCAAGATGAGCAAGAGCTACGACAACACCATTCCGCTTTTTTCTAGCAGTGCGCAGTTGAAGAAATTGATCTCTGGCATCGTGACCGATTCACGCGCCCCAGGCGTTGCCAAAGACACTGAGGGCTCTGCACTGTTTCAAATTTACCAAGCATTTGCCAGTGCCCAAGAGACCACCACCCTGGCCAAGGCTTATGCCGATGGCATCGGTTGGGGTGACGCCAAGCAAATTTTGTTTGAGCGCATTGACCGCGAAGTGGCGCCTATGCGAGCGCAATACGAAGAACTCATCAGCAACCCGGCCAAAGTAGATGCCATATTGCTGAAGGGCGCTGCCAAAGCCCGAGAACTGGCCACACCTTTGATCAAAGAGTTGAGACACGCGGTCGGTCTTCGATCACTGGCCAGTCATGGAGATGCTCAAGTTTCAGCAAAAGCTTCGCGCGTCGCGGTGCCTTCCTTCAAACAATACCGCGAGAAGGATGGTCAGTTTTATTTCAAACTCGTCGACCCTCAAGGAACCGTTCTGCTACAAAGTTTGGGGTTTAACTCACCCAAGGATGCCGGCTTGGCCGTCGCACAATTGCAGCAAGTTGATGCCAAAGCCATGACCGACTTAGGAACGCAAATTGGCTTAGGCGAGGGTGTGACGTTGGCCGAAGTGGCCGCAGCCTTAGAAGCACTGCGTACTGAATTGGCAGAAAAAGCCAAAGCCAAGGACTAGTCCTAAGCCAGTTAGACGGGTGTAACCCTAAGGCTTTCTGAATGAATCTGAAAAATCTGTAATAAGTGTTCAAATTTCACAAAAGTTGCTTGATTTGTTGCAGAGTTTGCTGATACTCTCATACTTTAAGTTTCATTCTTGAGCACACCATGACCGTTTACGTCATTGACGACCACCCCCTGATGCGCGACGCCCTCACCATGCTGGTTCAACGGGTTCGCCCCGGATTGAAGGTGGTTTCTGTGGCTAAACTGAGCAGTTTGGAAGCCACGGTTGAACGTCAAGGCACCCCCGAATTAATTTGTCTCGACCTTAAATTGCCAGATACCTTGGGTTTGTCGGGCGTACATGCTGTGAAGGCCAAATTTCCAGATGTCCCTTTGGTGGTGGTCACAGGCTCTGAAGCCAGCGAGTGCGAAGCTGCTTGCCTTGAAGCCGGTGCCAATTTGTTTTTAGAAAAAGCCAGCCCACCCAATGCGATCATAGAGGGCCTGCGCACTTTCCTTCCTTCTCCGAAGGAAGAAGTTGCAGCCGAGGGCGCTGTGGCTGCGCCCACCAAACTGTCTAAGCGACAGAAGCAATTGATTTTGATGTTGGACCAGGGCCTGAGCAACAAAGACATTGCCGATAAGCTCACCATCAGCGAGCACACCGTCAAGGTTCACTTCTGGCGTTTGTTTAGAAGACTTGGCGTGAACAGCCGCACGCAGGCTTTGCACTTTGCCAGAACCAACGGCTGGCTTGGTATTTAGTCTTTTTTCTTTTTGTTGACGATGTCAGGTGTGACAGCGTCAATCACATTGATGACGGTCTTGCCGGTGTAAATGACGGTAGATGCCACTGCATCGGCCACGGCCACAACGGCGCAGCCTTGAAGGCAAAGACAAGCAACAATGGCTAATGCGAATTTCATAGACTGTCTCTCCATCGAATTGAGTGCGTTGCACCAATTCTAAGGGTTTAACTTTCTACAAATATTCTGGCCTTGCGCGGTGTGAGCACCAAGGTCTCGCCTTCCTTGTAGGCATGCTCAGCAAAAAGGTGCGAAGACAACTGCGCTTCAATGACAGTGTCTTTGGCAAAGTCATGATGGTCTACGGGCTCAAACTCTAAACGCGCAATGGGGCCCACCACAATGGCGCGGGTAAGTTTGGCCTTAATGCCTGCATCGCCGATGCTGTAGCGTTTCACTTCAATGTCATGCGGGCGCACATAGGCAAAAGCCTTGCTGTCTTGCACGTGTTGATGCTCGGGGCTGTTGAGGCTCACAGCGCTATCGCCACCAATCAGCATTTCTCCTTGGTGCGCTCGACCATGGAACAAATTCACATCGCCTAAGAAACCATAGACAAAGGGGCTGGCAGGATGGTCCCACACTTCTTGAGGCGAACCAATTTGCTCGACACTGCCGCTGTTCATAAGTACCACGCGGTCGGCCACTTCCAAGGCTTCTTCTTGGTCATGCGTGACAAAAATACTGGTGACGTGCAAATCGTCGTGCAGACGGCGCAACCAGCGGCGCAACTCTTTACGCACTTTGGCATCTAGCGCGCCAAAGGGCTCATCGAGCAACAACACTTTAGGTTCTACCGCCAAGGCACGCGCCAATGCAATGCGCTGACGCTGTCCACCAGAGAGTTGTGAAGGGTAGCGATCGGCAAGCCAATCGAGTTGTACCAGATTCAACAGGTCGTGTACTTTTTGTTTGATGACGTTTTCTGCTGGGCGGATGTTGCGCGGTTTCATGCGCAGACCAAAGGCCACGTTTTCGAACACGGTCATGTGTCTAAACAATGCGTAGTGCTGGAACACAAAGCCCACCTGGCGCTCGCGAACGTGAACGTGGGTGGTGTCCTCACCACTGAAAGAAATGGCGCCCGTGTCGGCCGTTTCTAAACCAGCAATGATTCGAAGCAAAGTCGTTTTGCCGCAACCTGATGGACCGAGCAAGGCCACCAACTCGCCCGAGTCAATGTCAAGGCTGACATCACGCAGTGCGTGAAAATTGCCAAACTGTTTGTGGACGTTTCTAATTTCGATGCTCATGATGCGACTTTCACTGACAGTGTTGCAGAAGCTGTCTGGGTATTTTCTGGTGATAATTCGCCGATGGCTTTCATCTCGCGTTCGTGGCGCCACTCGGCCACCGACTTGATCACCAAGGTGACCAGCGCCAGCAAAGCCAACAAAGACGCCACCGCGAAAGCGGCCACCGATTGATACTCGTTGTACAAAATTTCAACGTGCAAAGGCATGGTATTGGTCTGGCCACGAATATGACCCGAGACCACCGACACCGCACCAAATTCGCCCATGGCGCGCGCGTTGCACAAAATCACGCCGTAAATCAAACCCCACTTGATGTTGGGCAGCGTGACATACCAAAATGTTTGCCAGCCTGTAGCACCCAACACAATGGCGGCCTGCTCCTCCTCGTTGCCCTGCGCTTGCATGAGCGGAATGAGCTCACGTGCAATGAAGGGAAATGTGACAAAGATGGTGGCCAACACAATGCCTGGCACTGCAAAGATCACTTTCACGTCATGCTCTTGTAGCCAAGGACCAAACCAGCCCTGGACACCAAACATCAACACATACACCAAGCCAGCCACCACAGGTGATACCGAGAACGGCAAGTCCACCAAGGTGGTCAACACCGATTTACCTTTGAATTCGTATTTGGCAATGCACCATGCGGCAGATACACCAAATACCAAATTGAGGGGCACTGCAATGAGCGCCGTGATGAGTGTGAGGCGAATGGCTGACCATGCATCGGGTTCTTTGAGCGCTTCCCAATAAGCGTCGAAGCCTTTGCGCAATGCTTCTGCAAAAACTGCAGCCAGCGGCAAGACCAAAAATAAAAACAAGAAGACCAGCGATATACCAATGAGCGTGTACCGCACCCATGCGGCTTCAGTGGTGCCTGCTTCTGCGCGGCGAACGATGGACGTGCTCATACAGGCGCTCCTGAGTGACGTCGCTGCCAAGCTTGCAAGCCATTGATGACCAAGAGCAAGATGAAGGAGATGACCAACATGACAGTGGCCACTGCAGTAGCACCCGCGTAGTCGTATTGCTCTAACTTGCCAATGATGATGAGCGGTGTGATTTCAGAAATCATGGGCATGTTGCCCGCAATGAAAATGACCGATCCGTATTCTCCAATGGCCCGCGCAAAGGCCATGGCAAAGCCTGTAAGCAAGGCTGGGGCAATAGAAGGAAAAATAACGCGCGTAAAAGTTTGCCAACGCGAAGCACCCAAACAAGTTGCCGCTTCTTCCAATTCTTTTTCAGCGTCTTCCAGCACAGGCTGCACCGTGCGAACCACAAACGGTAAACCAATGAAGATGAGCGCAATCACAATGCCGTTGGCATTAAAGGCCAATTGAATGCCCATAGGCTCTAGGTACTGCCCCACCCAACCGTTGCCGGCCAACAATGCCGTTAAAGAAATACCAGCCACCGCGGTGGGCAATGCAAAAGGCAAGTCCACCAAAGCATCAACAATTTTTTTGCCAAAGAACTGATAGCGCACCAGCACCCAGGCCACCAGCAAACCAAATACCACATTGACCAAAGCAGCAATCAAAGATGCGCCAAAGGTAAGGCGATAAGACGCCATGACACGTGGGCCAGTGACAGCATCCCAAAACTGATCCCATGTGAGCGTGAATGTTTTGAACACCAGCGCCGACAATGGAATGAGCACAATCAAACAGAGGTACATCAAGGTGTACCCCAAGGTGATCTTGAAACCGGGCAAAACTCGGGCAGGCGCCCTGCGCTTGACAGGGGCTGCCGCTGCGGAACGAGAGAGCATGAATTACTTAACGGTGTACAACTTGTCGAAATTGCCACCATCGTTGAAGTGCACTTTTTGCGCTTCAGCGAAAGAGCCAAATACTTCATTCACAGTGAACAACTGCAAAGGCTTGAAGGTCTTGCTGTATTTTTTCAAGATCGCAGGGTTGCTAGGGCGCAAGGCGTGCTTGGCGGCAATCTCTTGTGCTTCATCAGAGTAAAGGTAGTTCAGATAGGCCTTGCCCAAATCGGCGGTGCCCTTTTTGTTGACAGTGCGCTCCACAACTGCCACGGGGTTTTCGGCCACGATGCTGATGGAAGGATGGATGGCATCCACTTTGCCGGCACCAAACTCGTTGTCTACAGAAATCACTTCTGATTCAAAAGTCACCAACACATCGCCAATGTTGCGTTGCAAGAAGATGGTGGTGGCATCACGACCGCCCTTGGCCAATACAGGCACGTTTTTGTAGAGCTTGGCCACAAAGGCTGCAGCATCGGCTTCAGTGCCGCCTTTTTTGCGCACATAGCCCCAAGCGGCCAAATAGGCCATGCGGCCATTGCCACCTGTTTTGGGGTTGACCACAATCACTTGAATGCCAGGCTTGATGAGGTCGTCCCAGTCTTTGATGTTTTTGGGATTGCCGTTGCGGGTGAGAAACAGCATGGTGGAGCTGGTAGGCGATGCGCCATGCGGAAATCGTTTGGTCCAATCTGCCGCTACGATGCCTTTGCTTGCCAAGAACTCGATGTCGGTGGTGGTGTTCATGGTGACCACGTCGGCATCGAGACCGTCATTGACAGCGCGAGCTTGCGCACTAGAGCCGCCATGCGCTTGGTCAATCTTGAGGTCTTTGCCAGTGGTCTTTTTGTAGTTGGCCACAAATGCGGCGTTGTAGTCCTTGTAGAACTCGCGGGCCACGTCGTAGGAGGCGTTCAGCAATGTTTGGGCGGAGACGTTGAGGCCAGAAACGGCCAGCAAAGCAGCTGCGGCGATGGATTTGATGTTGTTCATGATGCGTCTCAAATGAGTAAGGACGCGATTGTGAAACCCATCCTTCAAAACTCAAACGAATCATTTGTTGTTTGTTTATACAAAAAACACATATAGAGCGAAATACGCTTTCAAATCAACCCACCGAATAGTTTTTGGATTTGATTAAGCCACTAGGGCAACTGACTTCACTTGCGCCCAAACAGGCATGCCTACTTGCAAGGCCAATTCGTTGACGGCGCGATTGGTCACCCTGGCAAGAACTTCTTCTGCGCCGCATTTCAAAACCACCATCACTTGGGAAGGATGCGGGTCAGGCGTGATGCTTTGAATGCTTCCTCGCAGTTGGTTTTGAATGCTGGTATTTTGAGGGTCAGAAGTTACCAAGCTGACGTCGCGTGCCAATATGCGAATGCGCACCGCTTTACCAACAGTGAGACCCTCATCACGCATCCAAACAGAACCACCTTCAAAGTCAACACGAGACAAATGCCATTGCGCATCAACGGCGCCAATGTGACCTGCGATCAATGCGCCAGCATCCTCGCCCACCACAACCGGATTCACCACTTGCGTCAGAACTTGGTTCACTGGGCCTTGCGCTTTGATTTGCCCTGTGTCCAACACCAACAGGTGATCGGCCAAGCGAGTTACTTCTTCAGCCGAGTGCGTAACATAGAACATGGGTATCTTTAGCTCATCACGCAACCTGGCAAGCCACGGAAAGATTTCCTGACGGCGCGCTGCATCCAAAGATGCCAAGGGCTCGTCCATTAAAAGCAATTGCGGCTGCATGGCAATGGCTCTGGCGATGGCCACGCGCTGACGTTCACCGCCGGACAATTCATCTGGCATGCGTTGCAACAAGCCGCCAATGCCCAAGAGTTCAATGGATGCTTGCAAAGCTTTGTTCGCTGCAGTCGGCGCACTGTTTGCAGACTTCAAGACACGCTTCAATCCAAAGTTCAAATTCTCTGCAACGCTGAGATGTGGCAACAAGCTTGATTCTTGAAACACGTACCCCAAAGACCGCTGCCAAGTAGGTATGTAAATTCCTTGCTTGGTGTCTTGCCAAATGTTTTCACCAATTTGAATGAGGCCTTGTGGATTTTTTTCTAAACCAGCTACTGCGCGCAAAAAAGTCGTTTTACCAGAGCCGGAAGGACCAAAAATGGCAGTAATACCTTGCGCAGGCAATTGAAGCTCTAGCTTCAACTCAAACGCTGAACGTGCGATGTTGATTTGCAGGTGAATCATCTTCACAGCACCTGCCTTTGACGACGGTTCATCAAGGCCAAGGCCAACAAGACCACAAAAGAAAAGACCAACATGCCAGCAGCAAGCAGATGCGCTTGTGCATATTCCATGGATTCCACATGCCCATAAATCTCTGTCGACACCACGCGAGTTTGGCCAGGAATATTGCCCCCTATCATGAGCACCACCCCAAACTCACCCACGGTATGCGCAAAACTCAAAATGGCCGCTGTGACCATGCCGGGTTTGGCAAGTGGCAAAGCCACCGAAAAGAAGGCATCCAAGGGACTGGCCCGCAATGTGGCCGCCACTTCCATTGGCCTTGATCCAATGGCGTCAAAAGCGTGTTGAAGCGGTTGTACTGCAAAGGGCAAAGAGAAAAGGATAGAACCAATCAGCAAGCCTGTGAATGTGAAAGACAACACGCCCCATCCCATAGACTGGGTGAATTGACCCAGAGGCCCTTGAGGCCCCATCACTATGAGCAGATAAAAACCCAACACAGAGGGTGGCAAGACCAAGGGCAAAGTGACCATTGCATGAATGGGCGCGCGCCAAGCAGATTGCGTTTGCGAGAGCCACCAAGCCAAAGGCGTCGCTAAGACCAGCAGCAATAGCGTGGTCAGCGTGGCTAACTCGAATGTGAGTTGAATGGCTTGCCAAGATTCGGGCGTCAAATTCATGCGTGTAAGTTTACGACGAAGTGCCTTCAACCTGGTTCTTTGCCTATATTCGACATGTGTTGGATATAACCGACACCACAAATTCCTGAGCGCGCTATCTTTGCGCCTGATGAAAAAAATTTGGGATATTTCCCCACCCATTGACGCTAACAGCCCGGTCTTTCCAGGAGACACGTCCTTTCAACTGAACTGGACAGCCGAGATTTCGCCGCAATGCCCGGTGAATGTGAGCGCCATCACGCTGTCCCCCCACGTGGGATCGCACGCCGATGCGCCTTTGCACTATGACCCTTGTGGCGTTGCTATTGGCCAAGTAGATTTGCAAACCTTCATTGGGCCTTGTCGGGTGATCCATGCCATGGGGGCTGGTTCACTCATTACGATGCAAGATTTAAAGCACAAACTCCAGCATCTGCCAGAACGCATTTTAGTAAGAACCTATGCCAAGTTTCCCGAACAAGCGTTTGATTCACAACTCAAAGGGTTTGCGCCCCAAACCTTGACCGCTTTAGCAGATTTGGGCGTGAAGTTGGTTGGCATCGACAGTGCCAGCATTGACCCTGCCGACAGCAAAACATTGGACAGTCACCAGATCATCAGACAGCGCAACATGCGCGTACTAGAAAATCTGCAACTCGACCACATTGAAGAAGGCGATTACGAACTGATTGCCCTACCCCTCAAACTCATGAGCGCAGATGCTAGCCCTGTGCGCGCCATACTGAGAGAACTCTGAAAAGCCTTATGACTAAGACAAATACCGCCAACACCCTCGCTGCATGTCAAGCGCTGGACCAAGAAGATCCTTTGCGATCGCTCCGTGATTTATTTCAGGTGCCTGAGAGCATGATTTACCTTGACGGCAACTCCCTTGGCGTATTGCCCAAGGCCACGCCCGCTCGCGTCGCAGCGGCAGTGGCGCAAGAGTGGGGACAAGACCTCATCAAAAGTTGGAACAGTGCGGGTTGGTTTCAAATGCCACTTAAAGTGGGCAACAAAATTGCGCGGCTCATTGGCGCAAAAGATGACGAGGTGGTGGCCGCTGACAGCACCTCTATCAATTTGTTCAAAGTGTTGAGTGCGGCGCTGTCCATTGCACAAGCAGATCATCCAGAGAAAAAAGTCATTCTGAGTGAGCTCACTAATTTCCCCACCGACCTCTACATTGCAGAAGCTTTGTGCAAAGAGCGTGGCTTCAGCTTGAAATTGGTCGAGGCAGAAGCGCTACAAACCGCATTGCAACAAGACGTTGCTGTACTGATGTTGACCCATGTGAACTACCGCACAGGCGCCATGTTGAACATGAAAGACATGACGGCTTCAGCGCACAGCGTGGGGGCCTTGACCGTGTGGGATTTGGCACACAGCGCAGGTGCTGTCCCTGTAGATTTGAATGGTTCGCAAGCAGACTTTGCCGTAGGTTGCGGCTACAAATACCTGAACGGTGGCCCTGGTGCGCCTGCTTTTGTTTGGGTTCACCCAAAGCACACAGATCGTTTTTGGCAACCTCTGAGTGGCTGGTGGGGGCACGCTGCACCGTTTGAATTCACACCTGACTACAAACCTGCTGCCGGTATTTCGCGGTACCAATGTGGCACACAACCGGTCCTTAGCCTGACTGCGCTTGACACTGCTCTAGATGTATTTTTAGAGGTAGAAAAATTGGGTGGCATGCAAGCACTGAGAAATAAATCATTGGCGCTTACAGGCCTTTTTATGAACTTGGTCCAAGCGGAATTGGCTGGCCATGGTTTTGGCATTGCAACGCCCCATGAAGAAAATTTGCGTGGCTCACAAGTCAGCCTGACTCGAAGTGAAGGCGCTTATGCCATTGTGCAGGCCTTGATTGCACGAAGTGTGATCGGTGATTTCAGGGCGGGCGATGGCAAAAGCCAACCCGACATTTTGCGATTTGGCCTGACGCCTTTGTACACAAGATTTGTCGACGTCTGGTATGCCGTGCAGCACTTGAAAGAAGTGATGGACAGCGGCGAGTGGCAACAGCCGCATTTTTCACAAAAAAATACCGTCACTTAGTTCTTTGAAAGCCCACCATGTCCGGATGCCCTTTTAGTCCAAACGCCAGCGAGGGCAAGCTCGACTTCAGCCAATCAATGAGCTACAGCGATTATTTGCACCTGGATGACATCTTGAATGCGCAGAAGCCATTGTCGCCAGATCACAATGAAATGTTGTTTATCGTGCAACACCAAACCAGCGAGTTGTGGATGAAACTCATGCTGCATGAGTTAAGTGCCGCAATTCGACACATTGACTTGGATGAATTGCCCGATGCTTTCAAGATGTTGGCGCGTGTATCGCAGATCATGTCGCAACTGGTTCATGCGTGGGATGTTTTGGCCACCATGACACCCCCCGAATACAGCGCCATCAGGCCTTACTTGGCCCAATCAAGCGGTTTTCAAAGCTGGCAATACCGATGCATTGAATTTGCAATGGGCAATAAAAATGCCGCCATGCTACTGCCCCACGCGCATCGACCTGATTTGCATGCCATTGTGGAAAGCGCCTACTTGGCGCCTTCACTTTATGACGCTAGCCTGAAATTGCTTGCTCGCAAAGGCTTGGTAATTCCGCCAGATTACCTGGAGCGTGATTGGCGACAACCCTATAAGGCAAGCACCCAAGTGGAAGAAGCTTGGCTGGTGGTTTATAGAAACCACAAGGAGCATTGGGATTTGTATCAATTGGGCGAAGAATTGGCCGATCTGGAAGACGCTTTTAGACTCTGGCGCTTCAGGCACGTGACCACCGTTGAGCGGGTTATTGGCTTTAAAAAAGGTACGGGAGGCACTGGTGGCGTCAGCTATTTGCGCAAGATGCTTGATGTGGTTCTCTTCCCCGAAATTTGGTCTCTCCGAACAAGCCTTTAAATATAAGCAATTGACATCTCATGATGTAATACGCTTACTTTTTTAGCAGTTGGAGTTCCCATGTCGCGTTCCCCTAGTTTGGGTCGTTTTCCCTTTGCTTATTCCACTCTTTTTTCTGTGGCACTTTGCCTTGGTCTGAGCGGTGTTTTGCTTGCCTGCAAAAAACCAGAATCAGACACCGACAAACAGCTGGATGCTGTCTCAATCAGCTTGGGCAATGAAGACGTTTTACAGTTAGGCACTTCGGAGCACGGTACTGGCCCTGTCATTTCAGGCTCACTCCAACCGCAAATTCGAGCCGACCTGCGGGCCGAGGTTGCTGCCATGGTGATTAAAGTTCACAAAGAGAATGGTGAGCTTGTCCGAAAAGGCGATTTACTCGTTAGCTTAGACAACTCGGTTTTGCGCGACAACCTTAATTCTGCTGAAGAATCGATGCGTGCTGCTGCGCAATCCTTTGATGGTGCAGAACGCCAATATCAGCGAATCAAATCTCTTCAAGCTCAGGGCATGGTGTCTATGCAGGGATTGGAAGAATCTGAAATTAAACGAAACAGTGCCCAGAGTGAATTTGTGGCTAGCAAGGCGCGCGTAGCTGCCGCCAAGCAGCAGCTTGATCGAACAGAAGTTCGCGCACCGTTTCAGGGTGTTGTGAGTGCCCGCAAAGCTTCAGCTGGCGACACTGCCCAAATTGGCAAAGAGCTGATACAAGTCATTGACCCCAGCAGCATGCGATTTGAAGGCCAAGTCTCTGCCGATCAAATGAGCAACTTGAAGGTGGGCCAGCGGGTTAATTTCCGCATCAATGGTGTGGCGCAAACGGGCGATCAATTGGGCAGCAGCGGCACCATTAAACGCATTGACAGCGCAGCCAACCCCATTACACGACAAGTGTCTGTGATTGTGGAAATCAACGGTAAAGATCGTCCGCCCGTGGTGGGTTTGTTTGCCGAAGGTGTGATTGAGACCTCTACCAAATCCACTTTGATGATTTCTGAAAGTAGTCTGCGCAGAGAGGGCGATAAAGTATTTGCATGGGTTTTAGATGGCAACAAAATTGTGAAGCGCAATATTCAATTGGGAGACCGCGACACACGCCTTGGCGAATGGGTGGTGAACTCAGGCTTGGTGGCTGGTGAAAAAATATTGCGCAACACCAGCAGTTCTTTGAAAGACGGACAGCCCTTTACGATGCGTACAGACACTGCTGCCAAAGTAGGTCAATAAAACATGTTTCTGTCTAATTTCAGCGTTAAGAAGCCGATTGTCACCATCGTCATTTTGATCATGCTCATGGCCATGGGGCTGTTGGCATTGAAGAAGCTCAAAGTCAATCAAATTCCCGATGTCGATTTGCCATTGTTGGTGATCGATATCAATTACCCCGGCGCATCGCCTGACACGGTTGAACGTGAAGTGCTTAACCGTGTTGAAAAGGCCATGCAGTCGGTCAATGGCATCAAAGATTTGCGGGGCACTGCCAGCGAGGGCAACGCGAACATTCAGGTGTTCTTCGAATTCAAGAAGAACATGGTGGAAGCCACCGATGAAGTTCGCAACGCCATCGGTAAGGTTCGCTACAAGCTCCCTACCGAAATTCGCGAGCCTGTCATTCTTCGAATTGACCCCGGCTCTCAGCCCATCATGCAATTGGCTTTGTCGTCTTCAAGTCAAAGCCATGCTGAAATATCACGCATCGCAGAAGATCAGATTGCCGATAAGTTTCGCGGTATTTCTGGGGTGGCTCAAGTCAATGTCAACGGCGCACTCAAACGTGAATTGAGTGTACTTCTGCACTCGCAAAAACTTCGCGAAGTGAACCTTTCAGTCACCGAGGTGGTAAACGCGCTCCGAACTCAAAATGCTGCTGCACCAGTAGGCAAAATTCGAGGCGCACTGGAAGATCAAAGCATTCGCTTGCTAGGCCGCATTGAAACACCTGCTGAGTTCAACCAAATCGTCATCAAGCGCAGCGGTAACGACCTCATTCGACTGGGTCAGGTAGCCACCGTATCCGATGGATTTGCTGAACTAGCCACCATGAGTGTGCGAAATGGTAAGCCCAACGTCGGATTGGCCATCACACGATCACGCAACGCTTCAACTGTGAGTGTTGCCAATGAGATCCGTGCGTTGGTGGCAGAAGTCAGCAAAACACTGCCTGAAGGCACGAAACTTGAAATTACACAAGACGGTGGAGTTGAAGCACGAAACAGCCTGAACAATGTGGTGGATGCACTGATCTTTGGTGCAGGCCTCACAATTTTTGTGGTCTATGTATTTTTAAATTCCTGGCGGTCCACGCTCATTACAGCGCTGTCTTTGCCTACCTCTGTGATTACTGCCTTCATAGCCGTTTGGCTGTGCGGCTTCACTCTGAACTTTATGAGTTTGCTGGGCTTGTCTTTGGCCATTGGCGTGCTCATTGACGATGCCATTGTGGTTCGAGAAAACATCGTGCGGCACATGGAGCGCGGCTCAGACCGACGAACAGCAGCATTGGAAGGCACCTCTGAAATTGGCATGGCTGTGGCAGGCACCACGTTCTCCATTGTGGCCGTGTTCATTCCTGTAGGCTTCATGCCAGGAGTCTCTGGCGAATGGTTCCGACCCTTCGGTCTCACTGTGGTTGCATCGGTTTTGGTCAGCTTGCTAATTTCATTCACACTGGACCCCATGCTGTCTGCCTACTGGGGCGACCCACCTGGTGAACACCTCAAGCCTAAAAAGGGCATCAGCCTGAAACTCCAGCAATTCAATGCCTGGTTTGACCATCAGGCCGATCGCTATGGCAATGTCATTGCTTGGGCATTGCACCATCGACGTTGGATGATCACGTTTGCCGTGGTCAGTTTCTTTGCTGCCATCTTTTTGCAATATCAGTTTGGCGGCTCTAGTTTCTTGCCGAAATCAGATGGTAAAACTTTGGCCATCGATGTTCGAACGCCTGCCAGTAGCAATCTAGACTATTCACGCCTAAAGTTAGAAGCTGCTGCCGTCATGGCCCGCAGCTTGCCCGAAACCAAGGCCACAAACAGTTATGTGAACCCAGGTGGCGGCCGCATTTATGTCGACATTGGCAAAAGCACCGATCGCAATCGCACAGCACAAGACATTGCCATTGAACTGCGAAAACGAACCTCCCAATTGGTGGGCGCCGAGTACACCGTGTTAGACGACTTGTCCAACGGTGCATCAAAGCCCGTGCAAATTCGATTCAGCGGTACCGACTCTCGCAAATTGCTGACCATCACCAGCGAATTCATGGAGCAACTCAAGCAAGTGCCTGGGGCTGTTGATGTGGGCTTGTCACAACAAGACCCGCAAAACGAATTGCAAATTGAATTGGACCGCGGCTTGGCCAACTCTTTGGGCATTTCAGTCACCGACACAGCCAATGCATTGCGCGTTGCTTTTGCAGGCATAGAGGTTGGAGACTGGGTCGACCCTACAGGTGAGTCGCGCGATGTGGCTGTTCGCTTAAGCCCAGAAGATCGCATGAGTGCAACCAACATTGAGCGCTTGCCCATTACGGTCAGTGGTATGAACACAGTTGTGCCTTTAGCCCAAATTGCCAAAGTTTCGATGGGAAAAGCACCCTCCAAAATTGAGCACTCTGATGGCAAGCGAACCATTGGCGTTTCTGCCAATGTCCAAGGCCGCTCTTCGGGTGAAGTCACGGCAGATGCCCTGAAGATTGCCAAGAACATCAATTTTCCAGAGGGTTACGGCATTGAGCTTGATGGCGCCTCAAAGGATCAAAAGGAAGTGTTTGCCGAGATGGGCATCGCCTTGATTTCCGGTATTGGTTTGATGTACTTCATTTTGGTCATGCAATTTGGTTCATTCACCGCCCCCTTGGCGGTCATGTTTTCCTTGCCCTTGTCGCTCATTGGCGTGGTGTTGGCTTTGCTCTTAACAGGCGGCACATTGAACCTCATGAGCCTCATTGGCGTGATCATGCTCATGGGCTTGGTGGCCAAAAATGCCATTTTGTTGCTAGATGCTGCTCGCGCCTCAGAAGCCAAAGGCATGGACCGCGAAGAGGCTCTCATGGCTGCAGGCCGCAAACGCTTGCGTCCCATCATCATGACCACTTTTGCCTTGATTGCTGGCATGCTGCCAGTAGCCATTGGCATCGGCGAAGGCAGTGAGTTTTACAGGCCCATGGCCACGGCCATCATTGGCGGCACCATTACTTCTACCATTCTCACGCTGTTGGTCATTCCCAGTTTCTATGACAGCATTGAGTTGACTCGCGAGGCCTGGGGTAGGCGATTGAAAGCCTTAGGTCAACGCTTTAGCTAGTCATACACTTGCTAAGCGATAATCAAGGATTGCATCAACGTCCCGAATGGGCGCTTGCCCTATTAGGATCTACCGATGAAAAAGAACTTCCCCCTTCAAATTGAAGGCAAAAATTCAGAACGTACCTTGGAAGCGGTCAAACACGAAATTCGCAAGTACTTCAAACGCGAACGAAACCGTGGGCTACCCAAAGACGTTGACTTTTGGGACTTTGACTGCAAAGTTGGATTAACGGCAGAGTCCGCCGAAGTGGTCAAAGTAAGCGCTGTGGTTGAAAGCTTGGGCACTTTGGCCAAAGAAGGCGCTGCTTCGGTTTATGTTGAGATTTTGAGCAAGCATGGCGTGCGAATCATTCGACCCGAAAATGACCCGGTGATCATTGAGCGGGTTGACGACGCTGGTTTTGCCAACCGATAAACAGCCCAGCGCCAATCACAATAGCGCAGCCCAAAAGCATGGGGGTATCCAGTTGCTCGCCAAAAACAATCACACCAATTGATATTCCAAATAAGAGGCGCGAATATCTGTAAGGCGTAACGGCCCCAATCGAGCCTGTTCGCATAGCCGTCATAAGGGCCGTGTAGGCAAACACACCCGCCAACAAAGCAGCTGCCAGCACCAAAAACTGTTGCGCCTGCAAAGACACAAAAGGCTTACCATCCCAAACGGCATAACATGCACCAGCAATCAACATGGTGGTAAAGCCATAAAATCCAAGCACCTCCTTGGTCAGGGAGGATGGCGCTGTGCGGGAGAACAAATCACGCCCCACAAAACCAAGCGTTCCAATCAAAGCCAGTAAGGACAGCAAAGAGAAGTCTGCCGCAGAGGGCCGAAGAATGATCAGCACCCCAAATAAACCCAGAAAGATGGCAATCCAAGTTTTAGCATCTACTTTTTCTCGCAAGAAAATACGCGCACCTAAGACCACAAACAACGGCGCTGATTGCAAGATGGCGGTGGCAGAAGACATGGGGGTTAAGGCTATGGCCAAGACATAGAACAGCCGTCCAAAGAACTCAAAAACTGCCCTGAACAGCATGTTTTTGGTCAAAACTTGGGCCTGAAAAATGGAGGCGCCAGCTCGCCTTGCCAAGAGTGCGAAGACGCAAAGTCCCCCTGCTCCAAACATCATCAATACTTGCCCGACTGGCAATTGCTTGGTTACCGTCTTGAGGAAGGCATCTTCAATGGCAAAGGCTGCCATGGATGCAATCATCCAACCAACACCTCGCAAATTTTCTTGTCGCAAATGATTCCGTTCACTTTAAATCGCAAATGCGAATTGTTCTTATTAAAATTTTACGACATAACAAGCGGCGACTTGCCTTAACATGCATTTTTTGCATTCGCATATGAAACTGATTAAGATCAACGACCTAAGCGCACAGGACATTCGCTCTATCTGGAGCTTGGCCACAAAACCAAGTACGCATCCGAAGGGCAATGTCGCTTGGTCATTCGAAGGCAATGGCATCCGCACTCGCACAACGTTCATTCAAGCCTTTAGGGAATTTAACCTCAGCTTTGTAGAGCTTCCCAACCTTCTAAAGACCAACGAGAGAGTTACAGACTTAGCGGGCTACCTAGATCCGTTTTATGACATCTATGTCATTCGCGATTCAAATCACGAACGCTTGACTGAGTTTGCAAACGCTTCACGCAGGCCTGTTGTGAATGCCATGACGTCCTTAGCTCATCCCTGCGAAGTACTGACCGATGCGTACTCGATAGAAAAAACAATGGGGCCACTTTCAAGTGTCAAAGTCACACTTTGGGGGCCAACGACCAATGTCTTCCGGTCTTGGCATGAACTGGCTCGCGTTTTTGATTTTGAATTGGTTCACCTGTGCGATGCACAATTTCATGAAAGCATACAGAATGTTCGTTTCAGTGAAACCATTGACGGCAGCACCGATGTGCTCATCACAGATTCTTGGCCGACGGGCTTTGAAAATGCAGCTTGGTCATTGAATTTAAATCACTTGGATGCAATGGGCAAACCCAAACTGCTGCCCACTCCCCCATTTTCAATTGGCCGTGAAATTGCCTTGGATCCTTTGCAGTACAAAGGTTTTATGGGCTATGAACAAAAAATCGATTTACTGACCGTGCAGAAAGCCATCTTGAGCTATTTGATGACCCAGTAAAAACCATCCATATGCGCTGTCATCTCAATGCAGATTGCGTTTACCAGATTCATTGCTGAGGGCGTCTAGCACAAACATTGGAATATCAGCATCAAATTTTTCACCATCCTCGGCCACGCAAAAATAACTGCCATGCATGGTGCCTGTAGGTGTTCTTAAGCGAGTGCCACTGGTGTACTGAAATTTTTCGCCAGGTTGGAGCAAGGGTTGGTACCCCACCACACCCAAGCCTTTGATTTTCTCATGCAGGCCATTGGCATCGTTCACGCTCCAAGACCTAGAGATGACTTGCGCTGCAATATTACCTTTGTTGGTAATGGTGATGCTGTAGGCAAAGGTGTACAGATCGCTGGCAGGATCAGACTGCTCAGGCAGAAACTGGGGGATAACTTCCACTTGGAGTTTGTAGTTTGGCATGTTGTTATTTTGCCTGAATTACAAATCCAAGCATAGCAATAGGATTATGAGTTTATCGGCAATGAGGGAGCTCAGTAATAATCTATACATTCCCTCAACCTACCCCAAATATGAAAAAGAAAGTAGCCATACCGCTGTTGGCCATTGTTCTATTAGGCGTCATAGCTTCTCACATCAGTTTCAAATCTGCCGACCACAGCCATTTGATGGTCGTCGATGGCATTGAAATTGATGTACTTGGGAAAATACAAAATCAATGGCTGTCATACACTCAAAATTGCGAAGACGTGTCACAACCGCAAGCTGGCCAAGCAAACTTTCAAGCCATTCAAAACGCGATTCAATCCTACAGTCCACCGCAATCCCAAACTGCCAAAATAGCAAGCATGTGGACTCTGGGCGAATGGACCTTGGCCGAAGTAGAGTTTGAGGCCTTGCTACCCGCTGTCGTCACCCTTCAAAAAAGCAGCAGCGAACAAAAAATTATGCCGCGTGGCATTTGGAGTGGTCATACCAAGCCTTGGATGGCGGCGCCTTTAATTCGGACTTATCTCAAAACTCAAGTTCCTGAGGTGCCTGTGCAACTGCTCAATTGCTTTATCCCTCGTTCAAAATCATTCAGCTGACATGACGCTTTTCCCTCCAACACGTGAAGCAGCGCTAGCTCGGATTGCAGCTGTTCAGCCTGCAGAATATTCTCGAAGCAGAAATGCACTGAATGGCGCAGTCACGCAACTTTCACCCTATATCACTCACGGATTTATCAGCTTGCCAGAAGTCTTGGAAGGTGTACGCTTGCACCACTCGGTTAGGACTCAAGACAAGTTTGTATTTGAATTGGGTTGGCGTGAGTATTTTCGCCATGTTTGGCAGCACCGAGGCAACGGTATCTTCAAGTCACTTCATGAAGGCGTGCTATCCGATGAAGCCTATGCAGATCGAATTCCATTTGACATTCTTCATGCCAGCACAGGTGTAGCCGCCATCGACATGGCTGTGAAAACTTTATATGCCACTGGCTATTTACACAATCACGCACGCATGTGGCTGGCCAGTTACATGGTGCACCTGCGCAAGGTGCATTGGCGCGCTGGGGCTGACTGGATGTATGGACACTTGTTGGATGGCGACTTGGCCAGCAATCATTTGAGTTGGCAGTGGGTGGCTGGCACAGGCAGCCATAAACCTTATCTGTTCAACGCAGAAAACGTATCGCGTTATGCACCATCAGCATGGCACAGCGCAGGGAGTGTGATTGATACCACTTATGAAGAGTTAGACCACCTTGCTAGAGACCCTTTGCCAGTTTCTTCATCATCCGTTCGCGGTGATGGTTCTGCAATTGATGAGCCCCAGTTGTTCACACAGCCTCCGACTCACCTCAACATGTGTACGCCCAACTCAAACACAGTGAGTGGTCGTGATGTTTGGCTGGTTCATCCTTGGAGTTTAGGTAAGTTACCTGAGCATCTTTCCGCCAACACAGTCATTATTGGCGTTTACGTTGCGGAGTTTCACCTCGCTTGGCCTTGGAGTGAAAAGCGGTGGCAGTTTGTCAACTCTCGGATGACAGAACTAACGACGGAGCGTTGGTATGGAAATTCTTCGTCAATCATTGCCGCGCTGGAAAGTACAAATCAGGTGAGCGGTTTCAGTGAGGCTCATGTTTCGACAATCTTGCCTGTACACATGTTGAGTGAAATGACACCCTGTTTGTTTTCGCAGATTGATCGGCGCTGTGATTCTTTTGCAAAGTGGTGGAAGATAGTTTCTGCTGGTTAAAACGTTGCTTAGCACGGCTATGCTGTTTACTTCGTGAGAGCGTTGAGTAGCAAGGCCTAAGGCGGATTCCTCATACTGGAGTACCAGAAATCGTCAGCCGCCTTAGGCCTTGCTACTCAACTTGTAGTCGGCGGAAAATGTCTGACCACCAACACTGCTGTTCGCAGCTGGGTGAGGGTGTGGTGGGTGGGTGACGATTTCTGGTACTCCAGTATGAGGAGCCCATCCACCACACCCTCACCCAGCGAGCTTAGCGATCTCAGCACGCTCAGCAAAAAAATAGCCCCGCAAAAAAGCGGGGCTACAAGACCTGGCGGAGAAGGTGGGATTCGAACCCACGGTGATGTTGCCACCACGCCTGATTTCGAGTCAGGTACATTCGACCACTCTGCCACTTCTCCTGCACTCAACTTTGCGGCTGGTCACTGCCGCAAATTCTATCAGCCGCCTTTAAGCGCGCAATTCAGTGATGCCACCCATGTAAGGCCGCAACACCTCAGGCACCGTTACAGAACCGTCTGCATTTTGATAATTTTCCAGCACAGCTACCAACGCACGGCCGACAGCCAAACCAGAACCGTTCAAGGTGTGCACCAACTCATTCTTGCCCTGCGCATTTTTAAATCGCGCTTGCAAACGACGTGCTTGAAACGCCTCGCAGTTAGAACAAGAACTGATCTCACGATAAGTGGCTTGTGCAGGCACCCAAACTTCCAAGTCATAAGTTTTGGTAGCACCAAAACCCATATCGCCAGAGCACAACAGCATGACGCGATAAGGCAAGCCCAGTTTCTGCAAAATAGCTTCTGCATGCCCCGTCATTTCTTCCAGCGCTTCATAGCTTTTTTCTGGATGAACAATTTGCACCATCTCGACTTTGTCAAACTGGTGCTGGCGAATGAGGCCTCGTGTATCGCGCCCTGCACTGCCCGCTTCTGAGCGGAAACAAGGCGTGTGCGCTGTGAGCTTCATGGGCAAATCTGACTCTGCCAAAATTTCATCACGGACGACATTGGTCAAGGTGACTTCTGATGTGGGAATCAAATACAGCGCTTGGCTTTCTGCGCCTTCTTCAGAATCTTGTCCGCCCTTTTTGGCAGCAAACAAATCGCCTTCAAACTTTGGCAACTGGCCTGTGCCGCGCAAAGTGTCTGCGTTGACGATATAGGGCGTGTAGCACTCTGTGTAGCCGTGCTGCTGTGTTTGTGTGTCCAACATGAACTGCGCCAGTGCGCGGTGCATGCGTGCAATTTGGCCACGCATGAATGTAAAACGTGAGCCAGAAAGTTTGATGCCAATGTCAAAGTCCAGGCCCAGTTTCTCGCCAATGTCTACGTGGTCGCGCACTTCAAAGTCAAATGTCTTTGGTCCTTTGCCGTCCACACTCCATTTACGCACTTCCACGTTACCGTGTTCGTCAGCACCCAGAGGCACACTTTCGTGCGGCAAATTGGGGACGGCTAAAAGCATGTCTTGAATTTCTGCCTGCAATGCATCCAAGCGCAAAGCAGATGCATCCAATTCCGTTTTGATGCTGGCCACATCAGCCATGACTTGGTCTGTGCTTTCGCCCTTGGCTTTCAACATGCCAATTTGCTTGGACAAGCTGTTGCGTTGGCTTTGCAATTCTTCGGTGCGCGTTTGCAAAGTTTTGCGCTCTGTTTCTAAAGCACGAAACTTTTCTACATTCAAAAAAGCTTGTGGTGTTTTGCGGGTCTCTAAACGCGCTACTGCGGCGTCTAAGTCTTTACGGAGCAAGAGAATGTCTAGCATGTGGATAAAAAGTTATGCGACCAAAAAATCAATGGCCATCGTCTAATTTTAGTCCCTTGGGCAAGGGAAATTTGATGGTCTCAGTCACGCCGTCCAATTTGCGAATGGACGTGGCGCCCAAGGCGCGCAAGCGGGTGATGACATCTTGCACCAGCACTTCGGGCGCAGAAGCACCCGCAGTGAGGCCCACTCGGTGTTTGCCTTCAAACCATTCATTTTGTAGCTCGTCGGCACTGTCAATCATGTAGCTGTCTGCGCCCAAGCGGCTTCCTAACTCACGCAAACGGTTGCTGTTGGAACTGGTAGGGCTGCCCACCACAACCAACACATCGACTTGGGGGCTCATGAGTTTGACGGCATCTTGCCGGTTTTGGGTGGCATAGCAAATGTCTTGTTGCTTAGGTTCACGCACACTGGGAAAACGCTTCTTCACTGCCAATAAAATTTCTGCTGCATCGTCCACGCTCAAAGTGGTTTGCGTGACAACTGCCAAAAGTTCTGTCTGTTTGGGCTGAACCTTGAGCACATCGTCCGAGTCCTCTACCAAGTGAATGCCATTAGGCAATTGGCCCATGGTGCCTTCCACTTCGGGGTGGCCTTTGTGCCCAATCATGATGAACTCGTAGCCTTCTTTGTGCAGCTTGGCGACTTCGACATGCACCTTGGTGACCAAGGGGCAGGTAGCATCAAAAATTGTGAAACCCCGCGCCTCTGCTTCAGCCTGCACTGCTTTGCTCACACCATGCGCACTGAACACCAAGGTGGCACCAGGTGGCACGTCGCTTAACTCTTCAATGAAAATTGCGCCTTTGGTTTTAAGATCGTTCACCACATAGGTGTTGTGCACAATTTCATGGCGCACATAAATAGGCCTGCCAAATTTGGCAATGGCCGCTTCCACAATGTCGATGGCACGGTCAACCCCGGCACAAAAGCCGCGAGGCTCAGCCAATAAAATTTCTTTCACGCCCATATTTGCTTTCATCTGCTTGAAATAGATTTACAAAATACCAATCACATGAACTTCAAACGTGACGGGATGTCCCGCCAAGGGGTGATTGAAGTCAAACAAGACTGCGCCATCGTCGGCCACTTGAATCACAGCACCGGCATAAGTGCCATGGCCGTCGGGTGTAGGAAATTGAACCACATCGCCAGGCACATAGTGTTCTTGTGCTGCACCCAATTGCGCCAACAACTTGCGCGCCACCCATTGCTGCATGTCAGGGTTGCGATCGCCGAAAGCCACACCCGAGGCCAATTCGAAAGTCGTGCGAACGCCCTCCTCCAAACCCATTAAGGCCGCTTCCATGCCAGGCGACAACTCGCCAGAGCCCAAGGACAGGGTGGCAGGCTTGTCTTCAAAGGTATTGATGAGCGTGCCCTGCGGGCCTGCTAATCGGTAATGCAATGTTAAAAAAGATCCAGCTTGGACTGTTGTCATAAAACTTAATTCTGAGAAATGCGCTTTGAAGGCGCATCAAGCGCAATTCAATGCAGGCTAATGCAAATCCAAACCGCACCATGGAGAAGGCTTTGGGTTCAGACTCCAAGAGTCGAATGCACCATTGTAAAAAGCTTCTGCGGCTTTCGCTCCCAAAAGCCAGAATCTGGGGCATTTATCTCTTCAGAAAGCCCATGAACTTCCAAGAATTACCCCCAGACACCCGTCCCCGCGAAAAAATACTCACCCGCGGGCCCGGCGCTCTAAGCGATACCGAGCTTTTGGCCCTGTTGCTTAGAACAGGGGTGGCTGGCCGCAATGTGCTGCAATTGGCGCAAGACATGCTTCAGGCCAGTGGTGGCCTGGCCAATTTGCTGCTGACGCCGCCTGCGCAACAAACAAGCATCAAAGGCCTAGGGCCCGCCAAACAATCCGAACTCTTGGCCGTCATGGAATTGGCCAAGCGCGCCATGGCCCAGCAGCTCAGCACCCGTGAGGTCATGCAAAGCGCCAGCAGCGTTCAGCTTTATCTACAACTTCATTTGGCGCACAAAACACACGAGGTGTTTGCCATGCTGTTCCTAGATTCTCAGCACAAGCTGGTGTGCATGGAAACTTTGTTTCGGGGCACCCTGAGCCAAACCAGCGTGTACCCCCGTGAAGTGGTGCTTCGGGCCCTGCATCACCACAGCGCCGCGGTGGTGTTGGCGCACAACCATCCCAGTGGGTCGGTGCATCCCAGCCCTGCCGATTTGCACCTTACAAACAGTTTAAAGTCTGCTTTGGCCATGGTAGACGTGAGGGTGTTAGACCACGTCATTGTGGGCCCGGGTCAGGCCTTCTCCATGGCCGAGCAAGGCGTTTTATAAGTCAACAGTTAAAACGCTTGCAGCTTGTGGCACCATTGGCTTGTGAAATTCCAATCGCTTCAAGATCTCAAACTGGTTCAAAAGCAAATTGCAGCGGCGCAGGCCAAAGCAGTTGCTGAGGAAGCCGCGCGCGCGGCGGCCATTCAAAAAGCGGAGGCGGATAAAAACCTGTTTGCGCGCGCTATCGGCAAGGTGGCGCCATTGCCTGTTCACAACAAAGCACACCTTCCCAGAACGCCGCGCCAACCCGTGGCCACCCAGCTTCAAAAAGACGAAGCCAAGGTCATTCAAGACTCACTAAGCGATGAGTTCGACGTCAGCACTTTGCTCGACACCGACGACGCACTGAGTTTTCGCAGGCCCAGTGTGGGCACAGAAGTTACGCGCAAATTGCGAAAAGGCGAGTGGGCCATTCAACGTGAAATTGATTTGCATGGCTTGCGCAGCGATGAGGCCCGCTTGGCCTTAACCACCTTCATTCGCGAGGCGCACAAACACGGTATTCGGTGTGTCCGAGTGGTGCATGGCAAAGGTTTGGGCTCTCCAGGCAAAACGCCCGTACTCAAATCCAAAGTGCACAGTTGGTTGGTGCAAAAAAACCAAGTGATGGCCTTTGTGCAAGCCAAACCGGCTGAAGGCGGCGCAGGCGCCTTGGTGGTGCTGCTCACACCCTCTTGATTTATTCTGAAGCCTGACGCAGTGTTTGTGACACAGGCTGCCGGAGCACTTCCGCCAAGCCCCACCATCCTGCAATCCAGGCCAAAAGAGCGCCCGTGAGTGCGCCAGCAGCTGGCACCCAAAGTGAT
>Ga0208856_1000069_pt1 | contig 44348 bp, 37 predicted proteins | sample LakMenEpi13Jul12_FD_150690 | JGI IMG/M metagenome (GOLD analysis project Ga0208856, IMG submission 150690) | Freshwater microbial communities from Lake Mendota, WI - 13JUL2012 deep hole epilimnion (SPAdes) | ecosystem: Environmental > Aquatic > Freshwater > Lentic | place: Lake Mendota, Madison...
CAAGGCTTGCGGTGTTGAGCCAGGCGTTCAAATCGTTCCATTCAGGGGTGAATATTACGAACTCGTTCCTGAAAAACATCATTTGGTTAAGAATCTTATTTACCCCGTACCCGATCCCAGCCTGCCATTCTTGGGCGTTCACCTTACCCGCATGATTCATGGCGGTGTGGAAGCCGGCCCTAATGCAGTCCTCGCATTTAAAAGAGAGGGCTATAAACTTCTAGATATTTCGATCAGGGATATGCTTGGATTAGCGGTATCGCCTGGGTTTTGGCGCATGGCTGCCAAGTTTTGGAAAACCGGTATGGGCGAGTTCCATCGTTCACTTAGTAAAAAAGCTTTCCTTAAGGCTTTGCAACGATTGATGCCTGAACTTCAAATGCAAGATATTCATCGGGGGGGCGCAGGTGTAAGGGCGCAAGCCTTGGCTCCCGATGGCAAGCTTGTGGATGATTTTCACATAGTCGAGGCAGAACGCATGGTACATGTTTTAAATGCGCCCTCTCCAGCAGCAACCGCTTCACTTGCGATTGGAAAAACATTGTCCGAATTTATATTAAAAAGCCAGTTACAACAAAATTAAAACATAACCCTAAATATTACTTCAATAAAAGAAATGTTTTAAGAACTTGGTTTTTACATGAAATAAAGGGTTTGTATTTATTTGAGCTGGAATTGCTTTTGGGATCCTTTAAAACTCTCGCTTTAAATTCCACAAAACCAATTAAAAAATATTGGGCTATGTGGTCCTCCGCACATATGCATATGATCAAGTTCTTATAAAACTGACTAAGATTGCAAAAAACCTTTAATAAAAAATATACTCGAAGGCTCTATTGCACAAATTGTGTTCAAAAAGCTAATCTACTGAAGTATAAATCGATTTTGTAGGAAGGAATCCTTATGATTTGCAGAGTATGCGATGGAAACAAACTTGAAAAAGTTCTAGACCTAGGAAATCAACCTTGGTGCAATCATTTCCTTAAGCCCGAAGAAGTTGGTACAGAACCTACTTACCCCCTTCGTGTTGTTTATTGCCATGATTGCTCAACCACCCAATTAGATTACACCGTTAAAAAAGAAATCATGTTTGGGGATCATACTTACCTTTCCGGCGTAACTAAATCCCTAAGCAGCCATTTCAAATCCGTCGCAGATGAAATCGATGCAATTGTTCCCCATAACAACCGCAAGAAAACAGTTTTAGATATTGGCTCCAACGATGGAACCCAACTGAAACATTTTCAAGCATTAGGATATGAAGTCTTAGGTGTGGAATCATCAAAAACAACTGCGAAAATCGCAATGGATGATAATGTTCCCACATTAAATGCTTTCTTTAATCTGGAAACAGCAAAAAACATCGGTAAAAAATTTGACGTTATCAACGCTGCTGGGGTATTCTTCCACCTCGAAGAACTCCACTCTGTTACTGAAGGCATTCGCGAATCACTCGAACCCGATGGAACCTTCATGGTGCAATTTCTTTACATGAAGAAAATAGTAGAAAATCTTGCATTTGATCAAATCTATCATGAACACCTTCTTTATTATAATTTGAAAAACATCGAGGTTCTGCTGAATAGACATGGCCTAGAAATGTTCGATTGCAAACTTACCCCGATTCATGGGGGTTCCATGATTGGCTATGTTACTCATAAAGGCAAAAAACCCAAAACCCAGCGTTATTTGGAAGCTTGCGCTTCAGAAAATGCAGCAAAAAGCAATGATATTACAACCTATCATGAGTTTGCAAAGCGCGTAGAGAACATGAAAAAACGGGATATTGCATATCTCGATCAAAAGAAAAAAGAAGGGAAAACCATCTTTGGCATGGGTGCCCCCGTAAAAGGAAATACTCTTTTAAATTACTTCGGCGTGGGGAAAAAACATCTAGATTGCCTAGTTGAAAAAAACACATTGCGAAAAGGCCTAATTTCTCCAGGCATGCATCTTCCAGTACTTATTGAAAGCGAACTTACTACAACTCCAGATGTTTATTATGTTCTTGCTTGGAATTTCAAAAAAGAAATTTTGGCTAACAACAAACACTTGATTGACAAAGGTGTTGAATTCTATTTCCCTGTAGATGCAGAAGCAGCTTAAAAAATGAAAATCCTTATAACTGGTGGTAGTGGATTTCTTGGTTCAGTTTTGGTCTCTGCTCTATCAAAAGCAGGCAACAATACCATTGCGCTAAGCTCTAAGGATGCAGACCTTACCATTCAAAACTCCTTGAGCAAATTCAATAACACCCACTTTGATTTCATTTATCACCTTGCAGCATGGACCCAGGCAGGCGATTTTTGCTTAAAACACCCTGGCGAACAATGGCTCAATAATCAAAAAATAAACACCAATGTCCTCGATTGGTGGAAAAACCACCAACCCAATGCAAAGCTAATCGCTATGGGCACCAGTTGCGCCTACGCCCCCGACAAATCACTTGTCGAAGATAATTACCTTGAAGGCCAACCTATCGATAGCCTTTACACCTATGCCATGACAAAACGTATGCTTTATGTTGGCATGAAATCTCTTAACAAACAATTTGGGTTGAAATATCTCTGCCTAGTCCCCAGCACTCTCTACGGCCCGGGCTACCACACCGATGGTAGGCAAATGCATTTTGTTTTCGATTTGATGCGTAAAATTTTGAGGGGGAAACTCTATGGTGAACCCGTATCACTTTGGGGCGATGGCCATCAAAAACGAGAACTGGTTTATCTGGATGATTTCGTAACCACAGCAATCCACCTAGCAAATTATAGGGATAACGATTTGATCAACATCGGGGCGGGAGAAGAACACTCTATCCGAGAATTTGCAAAAGAAATATGTGCTATTGTTGGGTACGATCCAACCAAAATTAATTATGACACTACGAAATATGTAGGGGCTAAATCAAAAGTTTTATCCGTTCAGAAATTAGATGAGATTTGGCCTATTCGCCCACGCACCTCTCTAGCTGAAGGATTAAAATTCACCTTAAATTGGTTTATGCAGCATAAGGATGTATTACTACCCAAGAATATGACACCTTCTGCAGTAGCTTAAAACAATTTAAGTTCTCAAATAAAACCGATGGTTAAAATGAAACTGATAATTGCAGATAACACTCTGGAAAGCTATCAGGGGCACTCTTTTGCCTATTGCCAATCAATAAAAAGAGAAGCTGAATCACAAGGCATCGATGTAACAATCCTAGCGACTAAAAATGTACATCCAGAAGTTAAAACTATTTTAAATGCAGTCCCTTTTTTCAAATACAGCTTTTTTCATAGTTTTCCAGAACCTTGGCTACTAAGTATTTTACCAGACCGAATTTTTAATCATTATTATCCTCTATGGAATTATTATTTACGAAACAAAATGCTCACTATCGAAATGAAAGATGTATTAGAATACATTCCAAGTAACGAAAAATGTATCATTCTATTTCCGAATTTCACATATAACGACTTTAAAGGAATCATCGATACTGCTGAAATTACGAAGAACAATCCAAACATCCATATTGCCGCAGTCCAACATTTCACCAGTAGAATAAATCTACACACTAGTAAATTCCCAAACAAATATTATGAACGCGTTTTTAATTATTTGAACAAAAGCATTCATCAAAATCGGATCCATCTTTTTTCAGATAGTACTCAATTAACTGAAGAATATAAAAAGTACACGCCAAAAGATCATACTGTTTTACCAATACCTCATACTTCAGATTCCTTGCAAACTGAGGCACAAACACCTGAAAAATTAATTATTGGGTACATGGGTGATGCAAGAACTAATAAAGGATTTCATTTGCTTCCAGAAGCTTTAGATGTTGTAAAACAAAACAACCCTAACCATAAACTTGAGTTCCATATTCAAGCAAACATTCGAAATAAAAACGAATGGCAAGCTTCTCAAGCTGGAACACTTTTAAATAATCGAACTGACACTCATTGCTATTCCACTGCTTTAAACGAAAACGAATATAAAAAATTAATGAACCTTATTGATATCTTTGTTTTGCCTTACACTCTGGATTATTACCACAGCCAAACATCAGGGGTTTTTTCTGAAGCAAGATCACTGGGGAAAGTTACAGTGGTCACCCGGGGTAGTTGGATGGCTGATAAAATCAACCAAAACGGTGGTGGCATCTTATGTTTGCCTGAAGATCCAAAAAGCATAGGTGATTCCATTTCAAAAGCTATTAACAATTATTCTTCTTTAAAAAAAGAAGCCTTGAAAGCTGAAAAGAACTGGAATGGGTTTCATAATGTTGGTAATTATTTTAAAATATTAATGAATACTGTGTTTCCTGATGGGGTAAGTGCGCCCTGAAATAATAGTACTTGAAATTAAGAAACTATAATTATTAAACGTCACTTTTTTAATAATGGCAACCAATCCAATTAAACCATGCACCTTATAATTGCCGATCACACCTTGAAAGATTACCAAGGGCATTCCTTCGAATACTGTAAATCCGTGCGGGAAATCGCAATAGCCAAAGGATGGAAAGTAACCACCCTTGGAACCAGCCAAATCACTACTCAAATACAAAAAGAATTACATGCAACAGCCTTTTTCAAGCATGACTTTTTTCACCATTATCCCGTCAACCCATTGGCACATCTATTTCCATCAAGAATTGCAAACGCTCTTCAGTCTCGCTGGAATTATCGCCAACATAGTAATTCCCTATTCGCCGATCTTTGCAAGATACTTCCAGATTGCAACAACTCTGAGCCCATACTTATCCTTTTCCCCACCTTCAGCTTTAACGACATTATTGGGATCACCCGATTTGCAGAAAAACTAGCCCCATCCTCCAATACACAAATCGCAATGGTCCAACATTTCACCTCCAAACCCAATTTAGAAAAAGACCATTTTCCCCATAGGCTTTACAGCCATTCATTAAATTATTTATCCCAAAGCCCTGCTAAAAATAGAATCAACCTTTTTGCAGATAGCCAAGATCTAGCTGATGAATACAAATTCTACATTGATAAATCATTTAAATTACTTCCCATCCCACACACGCAATATTGTTCTGAACAACCTTCAATTAAAATCCCCTCAAAGAAGTTAGTGATTGGGTATCTGGGCGATGCTAGAACCAACAAAGGATTCCACCTGATTCCGGAAGCAATCAACTATGTAACCACTGTTTTAGGAAACAACTCAATACATTGGGAAATTCAAGCAAATATCAGGAATCATCAAGAATGGCAAACAGTACAAGCAGTGAACCTGCTAAAAAAATTACCAAACATAAAACTTCATGAAGAGGCCATGGGTACCGATGACTACCATAAACTGATGGCCAAGATTGATATTTTTATGCTACCTTACACTTTGGAAAACTATCATAGTCAAACCTCAGGCGTATTCTCGGAAACAAGGGGACTTGGTAAAGTATCGGTGGTAACGAAAGGGACATGGATGGCAGGAGAAATCAAAAATAATGGTGGGGGAATATTATGCACTCCCGAAGACAGTAAAAGTTTGGCGGATGCAATCGTTGAATGTATTGAAGGATATCCGCGGTTGAGCGCAGAAGCAGAATTGGCTGGAAAAAAGTGGTGTGAATTCCACAACTGCGAAAACTACATTGCTGAATTGATAAAAGATATTTCTTTTAATTCATAAAGAAAGCAAGATTCATGACATCGAAGATTGGTTTTTTGAAATCAAATTTACAAGATACTTTTCCTCGAGGGGTGAGAAGAGTTGCCCGTGCCATCGTCGAAATCGTTAATGCATCCTCCAAAAACAACCAAACTTTGATCTGCCTTGATGACAAGAAAATACCTAATTCGCGCCCCTTGAGCTTATCCTTTGATCCCTTGAACGATTGGCTGAAAAGCAACCCACTAACCCTTCCCCAAAAACCTGGTTATCCGTTTTCTATTGCGGGATTAAAAAAAATTGTCAGAATGTTGATACCTCCAATTTTTTACCCACTCATAAAAACATTAATTTTTATTTTAAAAACATTCATACTCAATCTTAGAAATTTAATTAGTAAAACCACAAAGAAGATCGCATCTAATATTTCGTCAGATATTCAACTGCCTAAGGAAATCGTTGCGTTAAGCGAACTCGATGCGGTCATTGCATTTGAACCGTTCAATGACATATGGATGTTACCAGTTGAGAACTGTAAAGCCTTGGCAGTAGGCTGGTTTTACGATGCAGTACCAAAAAGAATACATGAGGGAGAAAATTGGAACCCTGATCTTTTTGATACCTTCGTCAGTTTAATGGCACTTCGGGCAAACCACATTTTCTGTGATTCGAAAAGTGCGGAAAGCGATCTGCATTATTTCTTCCCAGCATCGCTTGGAAAAACCTCGGTCATTCATCTTGGCCACGATATTGAACGATTTGAAAAAAGGCTTTCAGATTCCGATGCAACTAAAACTTTGCGTGATGCAGGTATTGACCCCGTAATTCCGTATTTTCTTTTTGTAGGAACAGTGGAACCCAGAAAAAACATCACTGGGATATTGCTTGCTGCTCAAAGACTTAGGCAAATAAAACCAGATGTTTCGTTTCAAATTGTTCTTATTGGCCAAATCCCAGGGCAACATGAAATCCGAAGGATGATCAAAGAAACAAACGCGACACTTCCCGTGCATGCGCTCGAATATCTGCCCGACAACCAAATTAGCACCTTCATGAATCGTGCCAAGGGATTTGTATTCCCATCTAAGTGGGAAGGATTTGGAATTCCAAATTTGGAAGCAATGACTTCAGAAACAATACTTATCACATCCGAACTTGGTCCGATGCCTGAAGTATGTGGAGAACACGCACTGTATTGCGATCCTTACGATCACACTAGTATTGCAATGCAAATGCTAAAGTGTTTGGAAATGCCTAAAGAAGAAAGAGCGCAAAGGTTGAAAGCTGCAAAACTTCACGCTTCGCAATATACATGGAAAAAAGCTGCAGGAGAAATGATGAACACCGTCAACCAGTTATTAGAAGCTAGAAAAAAATCGTAGTAAGAATAGAAAGTTTTATTTTTCGTCTTCAGTATCATCATCGGGATTAGCACCATCGGTTGGGGTATTAAACCCTAGTTCGGTGGGCCTGGCTTCAACGCCTTGAGAATCTCGCATCATCTCGCAGAATCGGTTTGAAGAAAGTTGAAGAACCCTTAAGCATCGTTGGAAAACAGATTTGCAATTATCAATGGGTTCGCAAAACATTTCGACCCCGGCCCAGACTTTGTCACCCAACTGATAAAGTTTTACAACCTTCATTTCAGCATTAATATCCATGATGAAGCTAGCCGCTTTTTCTTCTTCGTCAGGGGTGCTAATTTCCCAGAAGGCGGGGTAAACAAGCCTGAAATAGCTATTATCCTCTTCTTCTACAAAAAGAAGATAAGTCACCGCTTCATGTTTGAAAACAATATCGCCATCATCGTCCTGCGATGGCCTATAGCCTTCTTCCTGAAGAAAATCCATAAACAACTGCTGTTTAGATTGCATACTACTCCCCAATATAAGCAAGAACTGTAGTACTACCTTACAGGGAAAAAGGTATCACAGGCAAGCTGATTCGAAAAGAATCAGGAGGGTATTTCCAAAATATTTATAGGGGAGTAATTGGTAGCGTAATCCTTGTTTTTATCAAGGACTTTACCATTACCTGAACTATTAGCATTAGTGGAAACGATAGCAATTTTTTTGCCTGCGGGGTGAAGTGCAAACGAATGACAATTAGGCATGGTTGCGAGATTGATAAAAGGTTGGGTTTCGCCCATGAGATTAAAGAATACTTTTCCGTTACCGGGCTGCCCGCTGCTAACTCCAGCAAGAATGGAATCGGTAATAAAAAGCAAATCGTAAACATAACCATCGTTTTCGCTACCCGACTGGATGCGGGAGATTTCTTTACCAGATTTCCAATCAAAAATAATTACAAGTGAAGGGCCCTGCACAAATCCACCCCGGTTAGGATTAATACCGCCACATGCAAGCTTCTCACCTTTGGAATCGAATGCGAAGCAGCGCACGCCGCCTACATCTTGCAGGCGATCGAGTTTATACATCGCAGAAGCATCAAGTTCACGAAGTTTTTTTCCGGTAGACGCATCGATTTGGGCAATTTTTCCGTGCAAGTCGCCCACCAAAAGTGCTTTGGAATCTGGAGTAAATGTAACAGAAAGAGGATCCCAAGAGAAATCTTTGAATTCTTTGACGAGTGCGCCATCAGTAGCAGACCAAACTTTAATAAGTTTATCGGTGCCACAAGTTGCAAGCAGTTTGCCATCGGGGCTAGGGGAAATTTTCCGAATCCAGCCATCGTGAGCTTTATCATTCTTCCAGATTGGCATCACATCTTTTTCAAGATAATTGGAGGCTATCAATTTGCCCCAAGAGTCTGCAGAGTACAAAACCTTATTGGTAGGATGAAAAGCGATGGCTTGCACCCAACCATTATGGCCGGTGATAGAGGTTAGTTCCGTGAATTTGTCTGTGGAAGAATCCCATCTGCGGACCGAACCATCAAAGCAAGCTGCAGCGAGTACATTACCACAAGGGCTGAATCGAGCAGCGCAAATTTGAACCGGGCAAGCAAGATCAATGATTTTCTTGGTCTTATATTTTAGTGCCAGCTCTTTAGAATCTTCCTTCATCGAAATATCCCCTCATAAGATTCATATTAGTTAAGCAAGGACTTCAGAAATAATCTTGCACTCTTCATTAGCGATAGGCAAAGGTTGCCCTTGATTATCGTATTCGGTTTCAGAAGAATCGATACCTAGGGCTTTGAACCACACATGAAACATAGAGCCGATATCGTGCGGATCGCCCTCGACTGCGGTGCCAAGTTTATTGGTTTTCCCTGAAGCCAAGCCTTTTTTAAGGCCACATCCCGCCATAGCCAAAGACCAAGCTTCGGGCCAGTGATCGCGTCCAAGATGCCCATTGATGCGTGGGGTTCTTCCAAATTCAGACATAAGTATTACAAGAACATTATCGAGCATACCGCGCTGCTGCAAATCTTCAAGCATTGCTGAAAACGCCATGTCTACCTTAGGAACCAAACTAAGATGGCCATTGAAATTATCGCCATGAGTATCCCAACCATATGAGGTGACTTTAACAAAACGTACACCCGCTTCGAGCATGCGCCTAGCTTGAAGCATATGCCTACCGAATTCGGTAATGCCATATCGTTCAAGATCTTTGGAAGGGATTTTTGATTGATCAAAAAGATCGATGCGTTTTTGCAATTTTGAAGCCATATCAAAAACAGTGCTTGAAGCCTCGCTACTTTCTTTTCTTCGAGCAAGCCTGTAAGTTTTATCAAGTTTTTCGCGAAGCTCATTACGAGCTAGATCCGCATCAAGAGAAACAGATTCAGGCCTGAGAAGGTTTTCGGGGGCTTTGCCATCACCAAAGGCAATGGCACCATATTTGGGGCCTAAGAACCCAGCATCTTTAGTAATAAACCCTCCACTCATCGGCTTGATCCAAACATAAGGTGGCATGCCTGAAGAGCAAGGGCCCATCAATTTTGAAACAGCAGAACCAAGATAGGGATAGGTAACGCCCCGGTTTTTTGGATCGCCCCGCTGAATCCGATCCACCCCTGCAGAATGCGAATTATCCTTGGTGCAAAGGCTTCGAACCAGAACGAGTTTATCCATGTGGGTTGCGGTTTTAGGCAAAAGTTCGGAAATATGAATACCCGGAACCTTAGTGGGAATAGCCCTAAACGGTCCACCAAAAGTCGTGTTTGGTTTAGGATCCCAGCTTTCAAGTTGACTCATGCCACCATCGAGCCAAATAAACAAAACCTGCTTGTCGTTTTTACGAAGCTCTTCAGCGATAGCAGGTTGGGCAAGCATCCCTGATGCCCCTATAGAGGCAGCGCCTACAGTAGAAGCACCCAGCCATTCTCTTCGCGAAAATAAATGATCATGAGGCGTGCATAAGTTTTTCATTTTAATTCTCTAATTACGAATCAATGGTTTAAATTGAACTCTGAAGAAGCAAGTAAAGCCCATACTAAATTTACAACACCGACCTCACCTGCACTTACAGGCTTCGAAAGAAAATCGAGCGCATCCTTAGTTTCCTGCGGTTCGGGTTTGCGTGAAAGTATTGCAAGGTAAGCTTTCTCAATCATGACATTATCCGGTTTCATTTTCATCAACCCGGCAACGGTACTATCAGCTTCTGGTTTTAACAACCCAAGCACTGCTTCATCATTTAATAGAAAAAGTGCAGCCTTTAATGAAAACGCAATCTCATCTTCAGGGTCGCGTGCAGCGTTGGCAAAAGCCTTGGCAAACTTCACTTTCAAAGCATCGGGCATTTCAGGTTCGTTGCCACCTTTTCTTTCAAGTTTGCCATAACGACCAGTAGCAACCAGAATCGATGCGAGTAACTGTTCAGCAGACAATCGTTTTTCAATCGCAGTTGCAAAAAGTGCAGGTGCTTCAGGGGTTTTACCCATATCGACTTTACTGGATCGCTGATAAACTTTGGTGTTTGCGAGTTCAGTTAATAGCCATTTAAAATCAAACTGATGTGCGCTAAATTCTTTTGCAAGAAGAGCGAGCAATTCTGGATGCGAAGGTGGATTTCCCGCATGATGCAAATCCAAAGGATGAACCAATCCCCTACCCATCATTATGAACCACATGCGATTCACAATATTTTTTGAAAAATCAACGTTCTCAGGCGAAGGCAATTGTTCAGATAGTTTTTCGAGAGGGCTGAACTTGGGCACACCCAATATCTTCTTCTTGGGATCTGCAGGAACCAAAAACTCTTCGCCTTTTTTAAACTCAGGGATAGCAACTTCAGCCATTCCTGGAATCTTTGGCGCAATCTCTTTTTTCTCTTTCTTAAAGACGGACATAAACTCCATTTTTTTCGCAGTCAACTTTTCACCAACGATACCGGCCTTGGCATCAACAAGATACGTGTTTTGAAAAAAAGCAAACAATCCTTTGAAGTCTTCCTGTTTATATTCCTCAATAAAAAGATGGTCATGACATTCTGCACAGCGGAAGTCCTTGCCTAAAAACAATCTACCCACATCCCGGGTAAGGGCGGAATAATCAACAGGGTTTTGGCCGTAGTTTTCCAACCTTTTAGAGAAAAAGAAGTTGGCGCCTTTCAAATCCTCTTTGCTGTTTATGCCCCGCAGGATTTCCTTTGCCATCACATTCCAACCTTTGTTTTTCTTAAAGGATTCTTCAAGGTATTTGATCCACTCTGCATTATCGCCCAATCGTTCCATGAAATGAATATGAAAGGTATTGGCCATCTGTTTTGAATAAGAAGGGGAACTGATAAGCTGAGCGATCAACAGTTTGCGTTTATCCAAAGCCTTGTTGGCAACAAAAGAATCAATTTCAGCAAGGGTGGGGATACGGCCTGCAAAATCAAGATAAACCCTGCGCACAAACTCGTAGTCATCAGCTTGTTTGCTAACAACCTTGCCCGTAATCTTGGCATCAATCAATGCATCGATTTGCTCATGGAGAGATGGTTCTGCAGCAACACTTTGGCGCAGCATCAAGATTAAAAATAACCAAACGGGAGAAGATCGTAATAAAAATCGGTTCATTGAAACCTCGGGCAGCAACTACTTAGGCAGGAAAAACAACAGCAGTTATAAAACTAAGTATAACACATTTTGCTATTAAACAATCAAAAAATCGGGTTGTTCAACTATTCTTGGTGGCATGCAAAACTCTTGGGTTCCGCCCTCCATCCAAGATGGTGGGGTGCAACTGAAATCCAGAATAAGCCTTAAACCTAGCTCGCGAGGACTCTTCTTGGGGAGACCCAATTTCGACAAACAAATGCCCACCTGCGTTTAGTCTTGATCCTGCGCCTGCGAGGATTTGGTCGAACACGGAGAATCCATCGCCACCCCCACTCAACGCCAGTCTTGGTTCATAATCTTTAACATCCTTATCCAAATCTTTAATATCGCTATCAGGAATATAAGGTGGATTACTAACGATGGCATCAAAGGCCAAGCCTTTTTCTAGAGGCGTAAACAAATCTCCTTCCACAAAGCTGACCCGGTCTGCAACCTTATTCGTAATTGCATTCTTAGATGCAACTGCCAAGGCCTTGGGACTGATATCAACTGCAACAATCTTTACTTGGGGAAGCGATTTGGCCAAGGCAATTGCAATGCAACCTGATCCGGTTCCGAGATCAAGGATTGTTTTCCAGCTTTCTTTTTTTGCAATGCGAAGAGCAACGTCGACCAAGCACTCGGTATCTGGCCTGGGTATTAAAACATCCTGATTGACATAAAAAGGAAGGCTGTAAAACTCCTTGCTTGCGACAAGATATGCGACAGGGCACCCCTCTGCCCGCCTTCGCACCAGATCGCGAAACTTTGCTTTCGCATCTTCCTCAATAGCTTCATTATAGCGGGTATATAAATCAATGCGTTTAAGTTTAAGCGCATGGGCGAGAAGAACTTCTGCATCTAATCTGGGTGAATCACAACCTTTTTTGACAAAATACTGGGCAGTCCAATCAAGTAAGGATCCAACTGTCCATTCTGTTTCAGGTTGCATGAAAGTACTTTTGGAAAAAGGTCAGGTGAGTTTTGCTTGCTGAAGCCTGATCTTTCTATCTTGTTCGCGTAACGCCTTGAAAACATCGCCTAGTTCGCCCAGCATAATCGCATCCAACCTATAAATATTTAGGTTGATACGATGATCGGTAAAACGATTTTGGGGGAAGTTATAAGTTCGTATACGTTCACTGCGATCCCCCGAGCCAATCTGCTCTTTTCGCGCAGCAGATCGTTCATCATGAGCTTTTTTCATCATCATTTCTAAAACGCGGGAACGAAGTACACGCATCGCTTGTTCGTAATTTTTATGCTGGCTACGTTGATCCTGACACTTTACTTCAAGGCCCGTGGGTTTATGAACGATACGCACAGCAGATTCTGTTTTATTAACATGCTGCCCACCAGCGCCACCCGCCCTCATACGTTCCCATTCGATATCTTCATCGCGGATTTCTACCTGAACATCATCGGGTTCGGGCAATACAGCCACAGTTGCTGCAGAGGTATGAATTCGCCCTTGGGTTTCGGTTTCTGGCACTCTTTGCACACGGTGCCCACCGCTCTCAAACTTTAAGAATTGATAGGCGTTATCGCCTTCCAAGCTGAAAATCACATCTTTATAGCCGCCATGCTCGCCATTACTGAAAGAGATGTTTTCAACCTTCCACCCTTGGCTGCGTGCGTAATAAGTGTACATGGTGTAAAGGTCTCCTGCAAAAATTGCAGCTTCATCACCGCCTGTACCAGCGCGAATTTCAACAATAAGCCTGTCGTAATTCTCGTCACCTGCCAAGAGAAAATCTTCCAGTTTAATCTTCAATTCATCTCTGCGCGTTACCATCTCAGTCAATTCGTTCTGAGTGTAGGCAAGCATCTCTGCATCTTTTGCATCAATCAGCGCAAGCATCTCTTCGGCAGCAACAATATCGGCTTCTAGTCTTTTAAATTCTTCGAATGGTTTAACCTGCTTGACAAGCTTACCATGTTCTTTGGCAATGGTTGCAAACTTGAGTCTGTCTGAAACAATAGTTGGGTCCGAAAGCAGGAATTCCAGCTCTTTGTGTCGTGCCACCATGGATTCGAATGCGGCCAGCATGGATGTTTCACTTTGTGTTTAAAATGCCGATGCCCCTACCCCGTCCAACGACAGAGCAGGGGCATCAAGAATATTAGAAACTACTTGGCGGCTTCAGCAGGTGCTTCTTCGCCAGTCTTTTTGCGCTTGTCCCAATTGTATTTTTTCTGGAACTTTTCAATACGGCCTGCAGTATCAACAAACTTCATCTTTCCAGTAAAGAAAGGATGACATGCAGCACAAATTTCCACCATGATGGTTTTCTTGGTACTGCGGGTCACAAACTTGTTACCGCAACCGCATGTAACTGTTGCTTCAACATATTCTGGATGAATCTTAGCCTTCATATTAATCTCCGGTTTTCATAAACTTCTTAATTGTTTATTCTAGAACATAGGTGTTACTTGCGACAAGGGTAACAACCCGAACTTACTCAATTTATTATGGTTCCCATGGAATTTATCACCAACTTTGATCATTCTCTAGCTTCCCAAAATCTTGATTTTGTTCCCCCCGCGTGGCTGGATCACCTACTAAGGAACGCCACCTATCTCGGGGACTCCCGCCTGATGATATTCCTTATCCCTTTGCTAGGCATATACTTACAACGAATTAAAGGCTGGCGTACGGCTTTAATTCTCGTGATAGGGGCTTCAAGCGCCTGCTTTTCCTGCGAAGCCGTCAAGCATTTAGTGAACAGGTCTAGGCCCGAAGTATCCCAAATGCGGCTAGAAGGAATAAAAGTTCCAACTTCGCCAAGTTTTCCTAGCGGGCACACCTTTTCCGCCTCTGCACTCTACCCTGGCATAGCATTAATAATGGTGCGTTTTTCCTCATCCATGCCCCTCAAAATCGCCCTACCTTTATCCGGTACTGTTCTAGCGCTCTTGGTTGGATACACCAGAATCTATCTGGGAGTTCACTTTTTCTCTGATGTAGTTGCTGGACTAGTTGGTGGCCTAACCTTTGCATTGGCAATGGCTTTCCTTATTCCTAAACCAGTTGACACAAAAACAGATGAAGCATCATCCTTGTTAACTTAAATTGCTCAAGGGTAATTTGAATCTTGGGTTGGTCAAGCAATGGCCATTGACAAGATTTACCACGGGTTGGTCAAGCACCAAGCGCCTGACTTCTTCTGCGCCTTTTCTGCGCATTTCAATAAACCCTTCCACCGAATAAAAAGCACTGTGGGGCGTAAGTAAAACTTTGGGATGCTTGCGTAATCTCTCATCATCCAAGGGTTCTTTTTCAACAACATCGAGTGCTGCATACGCAAGCTGACCCGATTCCAGCGCACGCACGACCGCATCGCCCGAAACACATGGGCCTCTAGCTGTATTTACCAAGTATGCCCCCTTGGGAAGTAATGCAAGAGATGCATCATTCACAATATGCTTTGTTTTAGGGGTTAATGGCGTATGCACGCTTAAGAAAAGGCATTGAGGAAGCATTTCCTCTAACGAATGGCATCGTTCCATGCCAATAGCCTTATCAAGACCGGGCGTTGCAAACGGATCATAAAATAGCACGCGCAATCCCAAAGCCTTAAAGCGAAGAGCAGCGGCGGTACCAATTCTACCACACCCGATCAGCCCAACGGTTTTGCCTCGAAGTCTAGGCGCTCCAAAAACGTGATTAGGTTGCCAGCCACCAGATCGAATATCGTCGTAGCAGGGAATTAATCTTCGGGCAATTGCCAACAGCAGCATAACTGCATGGTCTGCAACTTCTTCGGTTCCGTAATCGGGAACATTACAAACTGCAATGCCTTTTTCGCCTGCAGCTTTAATGTCAACATTATCATAGCCCACACCGCAGCGAACAATGCCCTTGCATTGATCAAGCTTGGCGATGATGCGAGCAGAGATTTTGATGTCATGAAAAACCAGAATGCCTTTTACTTTAGAGGCAAAGGGATCGATATCCGTATCCGTGTGAGTATTCAGGATTTTGATATCAGCACAACTTTCGAGAACCGGGTTTTCGATGTCTGCTTCTTCGAGGTAATCGGTGATAAGCACTAGCGGTTTTTCAATTGCCATTGATTGCTCCTTAGGTTTGCATCTTCATAATGTTTATCTTAGGAACCAGAGGGAAAATGTGGAGTTGAATACGGAGAAGCGGCATGTGTTTTTCAAAGTGGGTGAATCTTTGGGTTCTCTTACGGTTGTAATGAATAGGGGGTGGGATAATAAGGATTAATCGCAAATATGGGGTTCGAAACGGTTATTCAACTTGGTTTAATAGATGATCGATTGCACATAAAGGTTCGATAATACTTTTAAGGCAATTGATTAAAATGACTAATAGTTTAAACGAAATTATGGGAAATTGATGAGAACAGATGAACCGTGGTACAAGGATGGCCTAAAATTCAAATGTACACAATGCGGCAACTGCTGTACGGGTGAACCAGGGTATGTCTGGGTCACCGAGGAAGAGATGCAAGCTATTGCAGATTTTACCAAAGAACCTTTGGAAGAAGTTAAGCAGTTGAGGGCAAGAAAAGCCAAGGGACGATACACCTTGCGAGAAAAAGCGAATGGCGATTGTGTTTATTTGAGCGAGAGTAAAGGTTGCACGATATACGAAATAAGGCCGGTGCAGTGCCGAACATGGCCATTTTGGGAAAGTACCGTTGGCACCCCCGAAGACTGGGAAGAAACAAAAAAGGTTTGCCCTGGTTCGGGTCAGGGAGATTTAATTAGCTCGGAAGAGATAACAATGCGCTTGAAGCGACTACGATTGTAAGTAATAATAAAGGCGTAATTCCTACCTGAAGAAGTTAGCCTTAAAACCTGCCTTAGCACTTAATTTGGAACTACAATGGTGATATTTAACACAAAGTTGAAAATGGTTCTTCTAAGCATCCCAGCAATGCTGGTTATGTTTACTATCGCTTCTAGTGTTCCTAAAGTACATTCTGCAGATAAAGAACCCATCGCTAACTTTGACAATGATATTTACCCGGTTTTAAAAAAGCATTGCCAAGGTTGTCATAATGACAAGCGTAAAAGTGGTGGCTTTAATTTATCCAAATATAAGAACCTCGCAGACATCAAGAAAGACATGAAAACTTGGGAAAGGGTTGCAGATAATCTTCGTACAGGCGATATGCCCCCTCCAGGAAAACCCAAGCCTACTAATATGCAGCTCGATGTTGTGAATCGCTGGATGGATACTCAAGTTTTCGAGTTCAGTTGTGTGGGTCAGAAAGATCCAGGCAAAGTTACCATGCGCAGGTTGAATCGCTTGGAATACAACAATACCACCCGTGATCTTTTGGGGGTCAATTTCAAGCCTGCAGAAGAGTTTCCCGCAGATGATGTTGGTTACGGTTTCGACAACATTGGGGATGTGTTAACCATGCCTCCCATTCTTATGGAAAAGTATCTGGATGCAGCGGAAGATATCACCGAGATGGTTTTCAAAAACCGCTTTGTCTTCACCAAGTACCTTAAGGTTTCATCACCCGAGAAAGTAACTTCCGCAGACTTCCCAAAAATCCTTGAAGACATTGCAACCAAGGCGTATCGCAGACCTGCAACCAAAGATGAAGTGGAAAAATTAGTTAAGCTTTGCGAAATGTTAGTCAAAAAGGGTGAGACCCCCTCCAATGCATTAAAAGCTGGGCTTCAAGCTATTCTAGTTTCACCCAAGTTTCTATTTCATGTAGAAATAGATCCCGACCCAAACAGCACCGCTCCCCATCAGGTAAACCAATTCGAACTTGCAAACCGATTGTCGTACTTCTTATGGAGCACCATGCCCGACACGGTTTTGTTTGATCTTGCCAAGCAAAATAAACTCTATGAAAAAGGCGTGATTGAAGAGCAGGTCACACGCATGCTCAAAGACCCGAAGGCAAAGGCATTCACCCTAAATTTCCCTGAACAATGGCTGCATCTTCGCAATCTTAAAACCATCAATCCTGACAAAGCCAAATTCCCGACTTTCACCGATGCTTTGCGCGATGACATGGCTAAAGAGGCAGAACTTTTCTTTGAATACATCACCAAAGAGAACCGTAGCATTCTTGAGCTACTTGATGCTGACTACACCTTCTTAAACCTTAGGCTTGCGACCCATTATGGTATTAAGAATGTGACTAAGCCCGAGTTCACCAAGGTCACCTTCACCGATAATCGCAGGGGTGGCGTATTAACCCAAGCGGGCGTGCTAACTATAACTTCAAACCCGACCCGCACTTCCCCGGTTAAGCGTGGCAAATGGGTGCTTGATAATATTCTTGGTACACCACCTCCACCGCCCCCTCCTAATGTCGAAGAACTTAAGGAAGATGATAAAGCCCTGACTGGCACCTTAAGGCAACGCATGGAACAGCATCGGGCGAACCCGAATTGCGCCACATGCCATCTTAAAATGGATGCCCTTGGCTTTGGGCTTGAAAACTTTAATCCCGTGGGCATATGGCGCGACAAAGATGGCGACAAACCGATTGATGCTTCAGGCGACCTTCCCGGAGGCGAAAAATTCAACGGCCCTGCTGAGCTTCGCAAAATCTTACTCACAAAATCTGATCTTTTTGCTCACTGCCTTTGCGAAAAGCTGTTAACCTATGCTACCGGCAGAGGTATGGAACGAGCCGACAACTGCACCATTGACACCATTGTTGAGAAAACAAAAAAAGACAACTTCAAGATGCAAGACCTAATCATCGAGATAGTTAAAAGTGAACCTTTCCAAATGCGCAAGGCAAAACGAGGAACAAAATCATGAGCAAGCAATTATCCCGCAGAACCGTACTTCAAGGCATTGGCGCAAGTCTGGCTCTTCCCTACTTGGAAGCGATGAATGGCTGGACAGCTTATGGCGCTCCCGCAGTCGCTGCTACTCCTAAAAGATTGGCATATTTTTATGTTCCCAATGGCGTGCACATGCAGGATTGGTCGCCTGAAGAAGTAGGCCCCGGTTATAAGATGCCCTTCCTTCTAGAATCAACTCTTTCTAAATTCCGCGAAGATTTACTCGTGCTTAGCGGCCTTACCGTAGATAAAGCTCGTGCCAACGGCGATGGGCCGGGCGATCATGCCCGCTCCCTTTCTTCCTTCCTTACATGTAGGCAGGCACGCAAAACCAATGGCGCAGACATTCGCGCAGGCGTTTCTGTAGATCAGATTGCTGCACAAAAAATCGGACAAGCCACTCGCTTTTCCTCCCTTGAACTCGGGATCGATAAAGGTCAGAACGCTGGAAACTGCGACTCAGGTTATTCCTGCGCTTATTCCAATAACCTTTCCTGGCGCAGTGAATCCACTCCCATGGCTAAGGAAAATGATCCAAAACAGGTTTTCGAACGCCTCTTCGCTTCTTCGGGTGAAACTTCGGCCTCTCTTAAAAAACGCGACAACATTCGCAAATCTATTCTTGATGTTGTTGGTGAAGATGCCACTTCCCTTCGAGGCAAACTAGGTGCAACCGACAAACGCAAACTCGATGAATACCTTTCCGCAGTTCGCGAAATAGAAATGCGGCTTAACAAATCTGAGAGCAACCAGATCCCAGCTCCAAAGTTCACTCCTGCTGAATCTGCAAGGCCCACAGGCATCCCAAAAGAATTCCAAGATCATTGCAGACTTATGTTCGACATGATGGCACTGGCATTCCAAGCTGACCTTACCCGCGTTGCAACTTTTGTCATCGCAAATGAAGGCAGCAATCGCAACTACAAAAGCATTGGTGTTGCTGAAGGGCATCACGAACTTTCGCACCACGGTAATGACAAAGCCAAGCACGAAAAGATCAAGAAAATCAATCAGTACCATCTTCAACAGTTTGCTTACTTCCTTGAAAAGCTTAAGGGCACCAAGGAAGGCAATGCTTCCATCCTCGATAGTTCCATGCTGGTATACGGCAGTGCCATCGGCGATGGTAACAGGCATAACCACGATGAGCTTCCAATCCTTGTTGCGGGCAAAGGCGCGGGCACCATTAAAACAGGCCAGCATTTACGCTTTGCAAAAGATACCCCTCTTGCCAACTTGCATCTTTCCCTTTTGGAGCGCATGGGGGTTGCCCTGCCCTCCTTTGGCGACAGCACAGGTAAGCTTGAAAACATTGGCAGCTAAACTCTGCAACATTCTGAGGCCTGCATGAAACATCCAGAAGAACACGCTGCTAAAAGCACTTCTCTTCTGGAACTCGCTGTACTTTCAATATACGCAGAAGCGGATGCGGAAGTCAGACAAGCAGGACCTGTTTGCCTTTCCTCAGGTAAATGCTGTAGGTTTAAGGAATACGACCACACGCTTTTTATTTCAAGCATCGAAGCAGCAGTGCTTTTAAAGCACGCCCCAGCCTACGAAAAGCCCACAGATTCGGGCTTCTGCCCTTTTCAGAAAGAGAATCTTTGTACCGCACGCGAACCCAGACCCCTTGGTTGCAGAATTTATTTTTGCGATCAAGGTTATCAGGGTAAGATGCTTGAGTTATCGGAAAAGTTCACCCGCAAGTTAAAGGATCTCGCAGATGAAAAACAACTTCCATGGCATTATGCCCCATTGCACCACTTCCTCGATCACCCAGAAAATGCGGCTCCTCTTTAGCTCGCTTTTTCTTGCAGGAGCTTTTGCCCTCTTTAATTCTGGAACTGCGGTTGCAGAAGACTGGCCCACTTGGCTCGGGCCCCGTAGAGATTGCTCTTCGCTTGAAACATTAAAACCTTGGGCAGATGCACCAAAAGTTCTTTGGAAACTTCCGATCGGTGAAGGCCATAGCTCACCTGTCATTCATGCAGGCAAAGTCTACCTGCACTCCCGCGTCAAAGATAAAGATGAAGAAGTGCTTACTTGCTTTGAAGCAACTTCAGGCAAACAGCTTTGGGCGACTCCTTACAAACGAGCAGCATTTACAAGTGTTTTTGGCCTTGGCCCCCGTGCAACCCCTTCCATTTCTGATAACCGTATTTTCACCTTTGGGGTTACGGGCATTCTTTCATCGTTCAACCTTGCGGATGGAAAAATCAACTGGCAAGTCGATACACTCACCAAGTTCAAAGCTGCGAACCTCTACTTTGGCACTTCCTGCTCACCCCTTCTTATCGATGATAAAATCGTTGTCGAAGTAGGTGGCAAAGGAGCTTCCATTGTTGCATTCAATCAAAAAGATGGCACCACCGCTTGGCAAACCCTTGATGATAAATCCAGCTACAGTTCACCCACCCTTTGGAAAGATGGCGACAAGCAAATGATTCTTGCGCTTACACAACAGGGCTTGGTTGCGCTTGATCCTAAAGATGGCAAATCACACTGGAAGTTTCCTCTTGTTGACAGGCTTAACGAAAGTAGTACCACGCCTGTTCGCATGGGCAACATGGTGCTTGCAAGTTCCGTTACCTATGGCAGCGTGGCATTAAATCTCAATAACTCTGAAGCTGCTCCTTCCTTCAAACAAGCTTGGAAAAACGGTTCGCTTAATTGCTACTTTGCCACGCCAGTGGTGGTGGGGAAAGATCATGTTTACATCGTCACGGGTGGGTTGCTTCCGCCTCCTCAATCAGATTTGCAATGTGTTGAAATCGCTACGGGCAAGATCATCTGGACTAAGAAGAAAGTCGGAAAGTACCACGCATCTCTGGTGCGAACCGCAGATAATAAGATCCTGATGCTGGAAGATTTTGGCTCGCTAGTGATGTTTGAACCAAATGCTTCAGGTTATAAGGAAATCTGCAGGGCGAAGGTTTGTGGCCATACTTGGGCTCACCCAGCGGTTTCTGAAGGTAGAGTATTCTTACGCGATGAAAAAGAATTACTTTGTGTTGATCTGAATCAATCTTCGAAATAGTCAACCGGATTAATTGAAATATCCTTTGCGCATTAGGGATATGCCATCCATGCTCCAGGCGACTGCGATGTGTAAGATTGCGCCAGGCAAGATAGATTTGGTCTTAAGCCCAATCCATCCCAATGCCAGGCCTGCAATGATTGATGCAGTTGCTTCAGGGAATGGTTTTTGAAAATGAATCATGCAATAAGGGATGACCATTACAGGGATTGCCCAAGCGCCCATTACTCCCATTAGGCAATGCACCATGAAACCCCGGAAGAAGAATTCCAAGGCGATGAATTGCATTGCATACATCAACTCCCAAAGGATGAACCCTGCGCCTATCCCGACACTTAAATTAGGTTCATAAAAGGGATATACATGAAGAAAATGGATCTGAGTGGAGGCGAAATAAATTGGAGGCGCCATCCCGATGAACCCAGGAAGTATAAATGTCATGGCGTCACGAAAGCTTGCGAACCTAAAACCGTAGTCGCTAAGCTTTTCTCTTAACAACAACCGAACCATCAGGGCGGGAATTATAAAATAACAAAGCAGACACCCAAATGCCCAGACGGTAAGCCTGCCTAACGGATCTGAAATTCCATATTCCAACTGGTCTGCAAACTCTCGCAGATGAAGAAATTCGAGAAGTTTCACCAGTCGATATTGTTCATTTTGAAGAAAGAAAAACCGCAGAATAAGCAAGCACCCTACAGAGCCAATCAACCCACACCATGCTTTAAGGTTTTTCGAAACATCATCTGCCCGCTGTAAGGAATTAGCTTGTTCGATAGGTTCAAAAAACCAATCACGCCAAGTCTTATTGCTTGCATTAGGTGCTTGGTTGCAATCCATCATGGAACCTTTGAACACAGGGCCAACAAGCTTTATCCAGCAGTCATTTCAAACCCTGCAATGCTACCCGTGCTGCTTCCAAACTTATCTGCTTCAACACCAAGCCGTTGCAACATGGAAACATAAAGGTTGCTGAGAGGAGGATTCTTTTTCGGATCAAACGCAAGGTGTTGGCCATGCTTGAAACCACCACCCGCCACAATGATAGGCATATTCTTGTTATCGTGACTGCTGGCGTTGCCCAAGTTGCTACCAAAAAGAACGGTGGTGCGGTCGAGAAGGTTGCCACCTTGTTCATTTGTTCCTTTCAACTTGGTAAGTAGTTCGCCAAAGAGTTTCATTTGTTGAACTTCAACAATACGCAGCTCTGCAAGTTTTGCAGGATCCTGCCCATGGTGAGAAAGATTATGCCAATCTTGCGTAACACCGGGGATGATGGGAACTGCATTTAGGCCATGCAATGCGAAAGTAATGAAGCGGGTGGAATCAGTTTGAAGGGCAAGCTGCATCATATCAATCATCAAACGCACGCAGGCAGGAACTTCAAGATTATTGGTGATATCAACGGGAAGCTTGGCGTCCACTTTTGGCTTGGGCTTTTTCGACCACTCTTGCGCCTTCACCATGCGGTTCTCCACTTCGCGCACTGCGGAAAAATATTCATCAAGTTTTTCGCGATCCTGTTTACCCAAACCCTTTTGGAATCTCTTTGCTTCTTCTAAAACCGTATCCATGATACTTTCGCCCTGTTGAAGCTTTTGAACCTGTGCTTTAACTTCGGTCGGGGTTCCATTGACAAACATTTCGCGGAAGACTCGCGATGCCCTGGATTCAGAAGGAATGGGGACACCACTACGAGTGTAAGAAAGCCCTCTGCTCGAATGGGATGAAAGAACAAGCGCGCCTATTCTGGTATCAGGAACCAGGCGTTCGATTGCATATTGATCCAGCGAGATGGAGTTCTTGAAATTATCAGCACGGGGGTGGGGCGCAGAGGTTAGATAGCACATTTCCGCAGGGTGCCCACCATCTACATCAGGGTGCGAAAGCCCTGAAAACACAGTAAAATCGTTGCGAAAATCCTTGATCGGTTCGAGATAGGGCGTAATGTCGTACTCTTTCCCTGCCTTCGTAGGAAACAAATTAGGCGTATGTAAACCTAGGTTCGTGTTGATGCAAATCATCCTGCGTAAGGGCTTGTTGGCTGGCGACTCTGCCCGCAGGGGAAGCATGGCATCCAAAAATGGTAGTGTTAATGTAACACCAGCACCTCGAAGAAAATTTCGACGGGAGAGCTTTTTATAATTATTCATAAATGCCTTCACTTGGTTAGAAATAGTTCGCTTGCCACGATTGAATGTACCAGAGTTCGAAGCCCGTAATCAGACTTTTTGGCATCGGCCAAAATAGCGTTAATCGCCTTCTGATCGTTAAATCCCACCGTATGGCCTGTGGAGTAAACCATAAGTTTTTCGGTAATAGATTGCGCTATTTGTTCAGGATCGGCCAATATTAACTTTTTGAAATCTTCGACGGTTTTGAATGTACGACCATCGGGAAGCGTATCGCCTGAATCTACGGGCAACCCTAATCCATATTGGTATGCTGCAAGATATTTGCCCAATGGGCCGAACCGGTTGTTTACCGCAAACTTGCGATCGCTTACTACAATGCGGTATTTCTCGCGCCAACCACCGATAACATCGTAATTCTCAAGTGCAAATCCGGGTGGATCAATCCGGGTATGGCATGAAGCGCAGTTCTCGGTTTGACGGTGCTTGCCGAGTTGTTCTCGTATGGTGACCGCGCCCCGAATATCGGGCTCGATTGCAGGAACATTCGCTGGTGGAGGTGGCACAGGTTTACCCATGATCCGATCAAGCATCCAAACGCCCCTGACCACTGGAGATGTAGTGGTGCCATTGGCTGTGACTTTCAAAACGCTAGCGTGGGTGATTACCCCACCGCGATGGTATTCGGGTTTGAGTGCGACCTTGCGAAAATCCACACCATACACATCAGGAATATTATAATGCTTAGCAAGTCTGCCATTAATCATTGCAAAATCCGAGTCGATGAAATTGCGCACTCCAAGGTTTTCTTTTAGCAGTTCGTTGAAGAATAGGTGGGTCTCTCGGACGGAAGACCACTGCAGGAATTCTTCGTATTCAGGGTAAAGGCTTTTATCCGGAGTGGTCGCACTGATATCGCGTAATCCCAACCATTGCCCGGTAAAGTTTTCGGTAAAGGCTTTCGATTTCGAGTCTTTCAACATTCGTTCGACCTGAGCATGAAGCACTTCGGGTTTATGCAGTTCGCCCTTGTTTGCAAGGTTTAAAAGGGCCTCATCGGGTGTGGTGCTCCAAAGAAAATAAGAAAGTCGCGAGGCGAGTGCATAATCATCAAGAGGGCCAGCAGGTTCGCGCAAGTATAAAAATTTAGGGGAAGAAAGTACCGCCTTGTACCCGGTGCGCAAAGCGGCCTCAAAAGGCAGTCCCATTTCAAGAGCCTTTGAAACCAGAGCAACAAAAGGCTTTACTTCATCTTCAGTAACCGGCCTTCGAAAGGCTTTAGGCAAAAGAGTTCGAAGTAATTTTTCAGCATCTGCCAGCTTGCCCGCCTTCGGATCCACATCGGCAAATACTCTGCGATAGCTTTCGGTTGGCCAAGTTTCAGGCAAAGGCCCCTCCACTTCCACCCAGTGAATCTTAAGCCCAGGCCCGGGATATTCTGCCATCGTTTCATGCTTAAGATAGACAAAAGGCAACGCAATCGGAGTAATCTTGATCGTATCGTTTTTAGCAACTAGGCGTTCTTCGAACTCGATTAATTTGGGAACACCGGGTTGGGCATCGAAGTAACCCAGATGCCTGGTAGTATTCCCTGCCACCACAAAATTCCCCAAAATAACAGCCATTGGCAACGGAGTTGCAGAATTGTGCGCAGAGGCAGAAATGCGGAATCGATAGCGCCCTGGGCTTGGTGCTTTGAATTTCCTCAGATCAGTTGCGGAATCGCCTCCACTTCGAAACAGCACCACTCCATCATCTCGCTTATAAACTCCTGCGACAAACCATGTGGGAAGTGAATCATACAGGTCGAATCGTTCGGTTTTGCTTTCAAGTTTATGCACAGGAAGCAATGCGGAATTGATCACCGCATCTGCAGCTTCCAAGTAGCGCTCCATTAATACAGGAGAAATGTTGAGTGCTGCGCCCACATTATCGAAACCCTGGGCATTGGCATCTTCGGGCAGCATTTCTTTTACAGAAACATTTACTGAAAATAAATCACGCACAGTGTTTTCGTATTCAACACGGTTTAGCCTACGAAGCACCACACGGCCTTCCTTGCCTACAACATCTGCGCTTTGTTTAGCAATCCAGTCGGTGAGGATGCGGGATGCTTTTTCATCTGGTCGCGGTCTGGTCTTTGGGGGCATCTCGCCCGAGGTGATTTGCTGATGCACTTTCTCCCAGAGGCTGCGATTTTTCTTAACACCGAAATCCAATGTCAGTTCTGCAATCCGAAAGTCACCCTTGGCCTTTTCGCCTGCATGGCATTTTACGCAATGCTGATCCAAGAATGCCTGAGATGGAAGTGGCGGCGCAGCACATAAATCCCCTGATAACATGATTGCTGCAAGCAATGATGCCATTAACAAACACAAGCGAGAGAGAAACATCAGAGCCTATCCTCATCACGGTGAGAAATCAGAACAAATTGCAGGATTACATACAATTAGTTTACTACAAAAAGTGCACAAAGAGAAACAAATGCTCTAAACTAAAGCAGAAAAATGGCACTTATGATTATTAAAAGAAGCAATTTTAGGTATGGACTGCATCAAACATGACTATGCATAGGGGGCCGAACCCAACGATAGGCATCCATGCAGCAAGTGCGGGTGCGATAAAGTCGGAATCACCTAGGATTTTAAAAACATAACAGGTTGCAAAAAAGATAGCGCAAAGCACCAAGCAAGACCCTGCACTGATGATAACATTGCGATTTTGATCACGCAAAATTACTGAAAGGCCTAACAAAACCAGCACCATTCCAAGAATGGGCCGGGTCAACCGAATATGGAACAGTACCGCAACGGAAACCAGGCGATTGCCTTCGGGTTTCTGAAGCTCATGATAGATTCTAGTGGTGGAAGCCAATCGATACCAGTTTGGGTTCCGGGTTATATGATCAAAATCGATTTCGCGCACGTGCAGAATAAATCGCCCTGTATCTATTTGCTCAAGCACGCCATTGCTTTTATCCAAACCATCAACTTCAGCAGGTTTGGTTGCAGTAAGTTCCCACTTCCCACCTCGCTGGCCTTCAGGCGGCGGAATAAATACAGCCTGCTTGGCAGTTAGGTGAAGTAAGTTTCCTGCTACAGATTCTGGTATGGTGCAGCGAAAATCAAGAATCATGCGTTCATTGCGTTTGGCTTTTTCGCCTTCAATATGGATGCCATTGGGTTCATACGCTCCGCGTACGCCCACTTCTTTCTCGCCTATAGGGTCGTCCTTATCATTTAAAAGCCGATGCCCCACCTTAGGGATGATCAATTCCTGATTAATTACAGCAAGGCTTAGCATGACAAACGCGCTGAATAAAACCGGGGTTACAATCCTGCGGGTGGATACGCCCGAAGAAAGAAGGGGTACCATTTCGTTTTGTCGCTGCATCCAAGCGATGGTGAACATTGCGGAAAGTAACACAATGTATTCGCATAATTGATCAAAGATCTGGGTAAGTTTAAAAGTGTAATACATACCGATATCGCTCAAAGTATGCAGAAAATCTTTTTGCTTACTGGAAAAATCATCGAGGTTGGTGAATAAATCCACAACCACATAAAGGCTGAGCAAACTTACAAGGCAAATAAAGTAAGCCTTGAAGTAGCCGATGATTAATTGTCGATCTATCAGGGTGAACATAATCCCCTGCATCCTTGCTGGGTAAGAAATTTAGTTAGAGCCAACCCCTGCAATGCGGGGTTCCTTTTCAACAGCCGCCAAGGGAATCCGAATCCCAGGCTTATAATTTAGCACATACTGAATCACATAATCGTTGGCATTGGTGCAGGCAAAATCGCCAAAACCATGATCCCGCATTTCTCTGAATGCTTCATTTACAGTCCAATGGTTGTATTCCATTCTGTAGATTGCAGCCAGCACTCCGGTTCGGTGCAGTCCGGCTCTACAATGAATCACCATGGGGTAATTAGAAGGATCATCGCAAATTTTAAGGAAGTCTTCGACCGCCCTAGGCCGCTTTGACGGAACTTCAGGCCTCGGCCTGAGATCAGGGCTGATAAAGAGATATTTAACCCCGAGATCTTCGCAAACCTTTTTCTCACTTATCGTAGATCGATCCCAGAAAGTTTTATAAACATCAGGGTCTGGATAATCATCTTGAAGATTAACGATGGATTTTAATTTGTAGTGCTCTACCGCATCTTTAAAACCTGCAACTGTAAGTTGCCCGCACCGATACATTTTCCCAGCCTCGACAACTCGAAGCCTTCTGCCATGATTCCAAACATTACGGCTGTGTAATATCGGAAATACTACGACTGCTGCAAACATTGCACTGATAATAAGCCAACGCAAAAACGCCAGACCCATGCCACCCCTCCTAGAAGGAAAGCCGAAAATGCCGGCGAGATTGGTTCTCCCGGTTCAGCAAGGGGATATTGGCAAGGATAAGGAGAAAGCACAAGGCCGATTATGGCGACCTTGTGCGAGAAACAACCTAGTTTACAGGAACTTGGGTAGATTGAAGAATTTCGCCTGTTGCCATGTTTTGGATAAACACGACAACTAGCAAATCAGTAAAATTCAAGGGCCTGCCTTTACCAGAAAAAGGCTCTTCCTTGGCAACTTGGTCAAGATAGGAAGCCCATTTCTTCCTCAACTCTTCCAAATTCACTTTCGCTTCTTTTTTCCCATTCTTTTCCATCATTGCGATACCATCCACTCCCGCTGGGAACGAGCGCACCACATGGTGATGCTTTTTCTGCTTGTTACCACCCTGGTAGCGGACTTCTTTTTCAACTAAAACCATATTCAGGCGAATGTTGTTACCAATTTCGGTAAGGTCTTTAACCTCAACTGCAATCGATACATCTTCGCCGACTTTCTTGGCGCTGGCCATTAAGCTTGCAGCGGAGCTTTTTTCAAGAAGTGGTTCCACCACAGATTTATATTCTTTGAATTTTTCCATGGCTGCATCCCTAGGGCCACCGCCGCCTGCTGCGGATTTTCCGTTAAAGAAAATAGCAGGTGTGCCTTCGATCTGCTTCCCATAGTACTTAGCCCGATTTTCAGATTCAGGATTGGTCAAAGGGTCGGGTCCTGGGATGTGCAAATGATATTGCAACACAACTACTTCGCTTGATTTAAACGCCTTTGGCAACGCATCAAATGCCATATCTGCTGCAACGCATGGTGGGCATTCGGTGCCTGTGAACAATTCAACTAAAACCACTCGGTCGCTCTTGGATTTTCTCCCAGCAAAAGGTTCAGGCTTGATACCTGTATCCATCTTTTCCATTTTGGCCTGAATTTCTTTAGCATCATCAATCTTCCCGGAAGATTCTAAAGCGTCTGCAAGGATTTCCAGCACCTTGAGTTTACTTGCAACGGAATCATTATCAGAAAGAGAGCGTTCTGCCTGCCTTGCGTATTGCAGGGCGATGGGGGCGTAATCTTTCTGAGGCGCTAATAGTTCTGCGATTTCCAGCCCAACTTGAGCCTTCCATTTTGCGCCATAGTTTTCCGAAGACTTAACCGCTTTATCGGCCCAAGAGCGAACTTCTTCGATTTTTGATTTTCGAATTTCCGCTTCTGCAAGAAGGCTAAGCGCAGCTTTCACAACTTCGTATTCTGGCTGATCTGCCCGGGCAAGCATTTCCTTATTAATGTCGAATGCGCTTAGGGAAGTCAGCGAAGTGGGCTCTAAAATCGCAGGGGTCACGATATCCTTGATCATTACGCTGCCTTGGATTTTCTCTTTCTTATCCTTGGGCAAAGTTCCTTCGAACTTAAAGGTGCCTTGTTTCGATTTAAGATCAAATGAAATGGCGCCATCCTTCACCGAAACATTTTCAAAAGTTGCTTTGGGCATTTGATTGGCAGAAGCTAAAACTTCGCCCGATGCTTTGTCTGCGCTTAATTTTAATTGCACAAGCCATACAGGTGCATTGGCTTCGCGTATCAAAAATGGCATGAACACTTTGTAATTCTGTTCTGCGGGGGCTTGCACCGCACCTACAGAAACGATCAAACTTAAAAACATTCCAACTACCAAATAAAAACGAACCATAATTTCTCCTTTTAGCCTGTGATAGAACTGATAATCTATCATGGTACTTTAGATTTATTACTTTATCATGCATTGGGGTTGTTGGCATAAGAATTTTTTCGCATCTTCTTTGCAAGGATCGCATCGGCCATGAATTACAAATTCCTAATCGCTTTTCTTCTGGGGTTCATTCCTAACATGAGTTTATTTTCTGATGAGGGCATGTGGCTTTTTAACGACCCGCCCACCACGCTGCTTAGCAAAAAACACAACTTCAACCTTACGAACCCCTGGCTGGAAAACGCCTGCCTTTCATCTGTAAGATTCAACAATGGCGGTTCGGGTAGTTTTATTTCTGCGGATGGATTGATCATCACCAACCACCATATTGGTGCAGATTCTCTGCAAAAACTTAGCACCGCAACCCGTGATTTGCTCAAGGATGGGTTCATTGCAAAAAAACAGGCCGACGAAATCCCCTGCCCCGATCTCGAACTCAATGTGCTCATCAGCATTGAAGACATGACCGACAAAATAAAAAACACTGTTACTCCAAACATGACCCCTGCTGAAGCTTTTGCTGCCCGAAGATCAGCCATGGCTGCAATCGAAAAAGAATCAGCAGATCGCACAGGATTGCGCAGCGACATAGTCACCTTGTATCAAGGTGGCCTTTATCATTTGTATCGTTACAAAAAATACACTGAAGTAAAGCTGGTGCTTGCGCCTGAAAGTGCGATCGCAGCATTCGGGGGCGATGTTGACAACTTTGAATTCCCCAGGCATAGCCTCGATTTCTGCTTGTTTCGTGCCTACGAGAATGGCAAACCTGCCAAGCCTGTAAAATTCTTCAAGCTGGCAAAAAGCGGCCCCGTAGAGGGAGACTTGGTATTTGTAACAGGCCACCCAGGCACCACCAACCGACTCGAAACACTCGCCAAAATCCTGCACAGGCGCGATTATTTCCTGCCTTATAATCTTGCAAGGCTTCGCACCTATGAAGCGGCTTTGCTTCAGTTCAGTGCAAGTTCCCCGGCCAATGGCGCTATGGCCACAACCGATTTACATCGCGTTGCCAATGCCAGAAAAGCTTTCACAGGGCAGTACAACGGGTTGCTTAACCCTTCCATTATTCAGGCTAAAAGCGTCCAAGAAAACGCCATTCTCTTAGCAGCAGAAAAAGAACCTGAAAAAGATGCACCTTGGAAATCCATTGCTCTGGTTCAGAAAAAATTAGCCTTGTTCGAAACCGAATATTTATTATTCGAACGAGGTGATGCCTTCTTTTCTGAACTATTCACCATGGCAAGGCGAATCGTGCGCATGGCAGATGAACTGCCCCAACCCAGTGGCAAAAGATTCCGCGAATACCGCGACTCAAATTTAGATTCCCTCAAGTTCGAGCTTTATTCCCCTGCGCCAATTCATGCTGCATTAGAGCAGGCGAAACTCGCTTCCTCGCTTTCATTCATGGCGGAAAAACTAGGAGGCGCACACCCTCTTGTTAAACTCGCACTCGATAACGAACCCCCCGCAGTGCGTGCAGCTTCCTTGGTGCAGGGCTGCAAACTCTTTAACCCCGAAGAACGAAAAAGGCTTGTGGAAGGTGGCAAGGCCGCAATCCAAGCATCTACCGATCCTTTCATAAAACTAGCCCATGAAGTTGATGCGAAATCACGCGAGCTTCGCCAGCGCTACGAAGAAGAAGTCGAAGAGCCCGAAAGGCAGGCGTATTCCGATATCGCTCGAATCCGCTTTAAAACGCTTGGAAAAAATGTCGCTCCTGATGCAACCTTTACTTTAAGGCTGGCATTTGGAATCGTTCGAGGCTACCAACTTGATGATAAAGAAATACCCTTTCATACCACTTACAAAAGCCTTTTCGATCGGCATTCTCTTATGCAGGGGAAGGTACCATTCGATTTACCCGAACGATGGCTGCAAAACAAAGATAAGCTAAAGTTGTCCACTCCTTTGAATTTTGCAAGCACCGCAGATACCATCGGGGGAAATTCAGGCAGCCCGGTACTTAATCGCGAGGGCGAATTAATAGGCGTGAACTTTGATCGCAACCGCCATGGTTTGGTGCGCAATTTTGTTTATACCGATGTGCAAGCCAGACATATTGCGGTTCATACACAAGGAATATTAGAATCTCTGCGAACCATTTATCAAGCAGAAGATCTAATCAAGGAAATGGCCGGCCAATAAGGTTTAGGATTAATTTTCGAAAGCTTTAGCAAGCCAATCGTAGGCGATCCTGCGGATTTCATTAGGAAAATCGTGTTTGCATTCGGGGTAGTATGCCTGCATACCGGTGCGGGAATTCAACAATCTAAATACCCCCTGGGCTGCAGCAACGCATTCCTTGACTCCAACCACTTCAAAATTACTGTCTTCCATGGGTGCATTAATGAACAACCCCCGCGGAGCAATGGTTCCCAGAATTTCCGGAAAATCAAAAGGCACATACTCCGTTTTCAGTTTGTAAACAGTTGCCAATCTGGGCATATAGCGATCACTGGTCCACCCCTTGATATTGCCGTTGTAATATCGAGGGAAACTAGTGAATCCACAACTTGTAACAACCGCCTTGATTCGTTCATCAAACGCAGCAACAAACAAACTGTTGTGACCTCCCAAAGAATGGCCAATGACTCCTATCTTTTCTTTATCAACGGATTCCATGGCACACAAAAGATCAACTGCACAAATATGATTCCAAACGCCTTTGATAGTACCACTGGCATGTTTACTTTTCTTAAAATCATACTGGTAATCACCAAAGCTTGGGTAATCAGGCGCCAATGCAATATAGCCACGCAGTGCAAGTTCATGTGCATAATGCAGATTGGGCAAGCCTCCAAGGCCTGCAGGTTCTCCCTTACCAATCGATGTGGTTTGATGCAGGCAAAGCATGGCTGGAACTTTGCCTACTATTTTATGGGGTATAAGGAGATAAGCAGGAACTCGGTCGCCTTCTTCGGAGGCATAGGTTATTTTTTTAAGCGTGTACTTTTCCTTGGCAGTCTCTTCAAGAACCTTTACATCGAGAGGAACTTTTTTCGTAGGCAACGGCCCCATGACTTCCTGCATCGAATTCAAAATGTGAGATCTTCTTATAGCCCAATCCTGCGCACTCCTGACAGGGACTAGATCGCCCTTGGCGTCAAAAACAACGAGAAGACTATGTTTTTCTGGGTATCGAAGCTTAACAGGTTCTGCACCCAAAGAGGCTAAACAGAGAAGTATCGGGATCAGCATGGTTTACTTTTCGCCAACGCAGTAAAGAAATTTCTGACTGCGAATAAAGATCTTCCCATCTGAAACGGTGGGGGAAGCCCCAAAATCTAGCGCAGTGCCGTTACCTAGAACATTCCGGTAAAGCACTTTAAAATCCAAACCAGGATCAACCACCACGGTTTCGCCATCATCCATCAAGAAAAGCAATTTACCTCTCACGATGATTGGCGAGCCCAGTGTTTTATTTTTCCCATTGCCCAAACGAACATCATAGATTTCCTTACCGGTGTTCAGATTAATTGCGGTAAGCATACCCTTAGAATCAGGCTGATAAATAATGTTGTTGAAAAGCACAGGTGATGAAACATCGCGGTGTTTTTTTCGTTCTTCCTGCCAAGCGACATGGCTTTTTGTCACATCACCTTCGCCAGGCAAACGCAGTGCTTGGCAAGGCCCGGGCCTGCCGGAAAGAATGAAGATAAGCTGGCCATCAGAAACAGGCATGGGTTCGCCAAATTTAGCTTGATCTTTAGCATCGCTGCGATCGCAGCGCCAAAGTTCTTTGCCCGTTTTGGGATCATATCCTGCAACCCGGTTGGGGCCGTTAAGAACCAGATCCTGCCTGCCCGCTGCAACCTTCATCATCATGGGCGTGCTAAAGCCTCTGCCAAGGTCTCGCTTTGTTTCCCACTTTATTTCCCCGGTTTTTTTATCCATCGCAATCAAGCTAACAGGAGCAGTCTTTGCACCTGCTGCTGCGCCGGCGGGCAGTGGACCTTTATCCCCATCGTTATCGCAATTTTGTATCACAAGATCTTCAAAAAGAAATGGTGATGCTGCAGTGCCCCAACCTGCTTCACTGGTAAAAACTCCGAAAGATTTCTTCCATAAAAGATTGCCCTCGATGCTGTAACAAAAAAGGCCTGGGGTTCCAAAGAATGCATAAACGCGTTCGCCATCGGTAGTGCAAGATGCAGAAGCAAATCCATTCCATTGATGTGTTTTGCCTGCGGGTTCAGATTTGGATGCGGTTTTCTCCCAAAGCTTTTTTCCAGACTTGGTATCAATGCAAATTACCATTCTTTCAGAACCATCATCACTGGATGCTGTCAGAAAAGCCTTGTTGTTGTGAATGATAGGCGAGGAATTCCCATTGCCCGGCAACGCAGATTTCCAAAGGATATTTTGTTTTTCGTTCCATTGCAGTGGCACCCGTGTGTCATCGCTATTGCCTTGATAATCCGGGCCACGCCAATGTGTCCAATTTGAATCGGCATAATTAGAAGTAACAAAGACCAACGCAGTTAATAACATCAAGGAATAATAACGCATGAAAAACTCCTTCCAAAGGCGGGTAAGATCAAATTAGCATAACTTGAAGTAACCAAATAAGCCATCAAGAAAAGCTGCAATGATCAAGAAAGTTACAGCTCTTACTCTTCTATTTTTTCTCTTCCACTTTTACTCTTTTTTTTTACTTTTACTTTCTTCCCCCTACTCCCAACCCTCTTCCCTTTTAATGTAATTCCAACCATTTCTCTTTTTCTTCCCCCTACTCCCAACCCTCTTCTCAATGCCTTCAAGCCCATCCCACTGCGCTGGGTGGGTCTCTTTCTTTTTTCTTTTGCTTTCTTTTTTCTTTCTTTTCTTCCCCCTACTCCCAACCCTCTTCCCTCCGGGAAAAGGGCCCTTCGCTTCGCTAGCCCGCCTTCCAGTTAGCCCGCCGCCGACTTTGTCAACTTCGCGTATGCGGAGTTCCATTTTTATTCTTTCTTTTACTTCCCATTAATTGATATGAGCTTGTTTAAAGACATAGGAGTTGCGATGGGGAAGCCCCACTGCAACTCCTCCATTTGAACCTTTAGATTTTGCACCTAAGGGATGAGTGCAACCGTCGCTCACGCATCCGGCTCTGAAAGCAGTGTTTTGTTTCCGTGAAATTCCGTGGCTAATGCTTCTGCTTATTCTTGGTCTTATTTCCGTGGCTTATTCTGCCTCTGCTTCCTTCCGTGACTCAGTCTAAACTCTATAAATTTAACCTATTCCATTTTTCAGCGATACAAATACTTGAGCCAACTTACTTTCCATGTAAGAATCTATTTCTTATTGTCTGAATAACTATTTTGATAAGGAAATTGAAATGACTGAACCAATCCGATGTGTACCGGAAAATGCAATCATTACCGGCTGGGACTTCAGCACCGGCGCAGTCAAATGCCTTGCATTCGATCTCGAAGGCAATACCCTCGCTGAAGCCCGCATTCCAACCGATCTCTGGACAGCCAACGGCGTTGCAGAACTTAACCTTATGCAACTCGAAGGCCAGGCACGAAGTATCACCCGGGCTATCGCTAACCGACTTAAAGAATTAGGAAGATTGCAAGATTGGATCGCAGGGGGAATTTCCGCAACGCACCATACCTCCGGCAGAATCGACCGCGATCTACTCCAAGTTCGTAGAGCCATCTGCTGGAATGATCATTCTCTGGCACACTTTAACGAAGTTGGTTTAAAGCGCTTGGGCGGTCAACAAAAAGCGAAAGAGTACACGGGTGGACCATGGGCCATCCGCTATAGTTTAAGCCATCTGGTAAAAGATGAAACCCAGCTTTCACCCGAAGATTGGAAACGCACCACTCGCATTTTGTCGCATGGCAGCCTTGCAGCAGGCTACCTAACTGGAGTTTTCGAACGCACCAGCGTTTCCTGCGCTGCCTCCACGGGTATTATGGATCTACGCACAAAGGCATGGCGCAAAGAGATGCTCCTCGCACTTGAAAACCCACTCTACCAACAACTTGCCTGGCTGCAACTTCCCACCATTGTTGATGCAGATGAACCCTTGGGGTTGTTATCTCTCGATGTTGCACTTGAGAACGGAATCGCCCCTGCAAAGCGCCCTTTGATCTTCCCCACATCGGATGATCAACAAGCAGGGCTCGCAGGAGGCGGGGCTGCAAACCCAGGGCAGATTGCAATCATCTTAGGCAATTCAGCAGTAGTAAACTCTTCATCCGATGGGGTTCCCAGCGAAGGCAACCTTGATGTTATGCGTTTGAACTGGGGCCCATATCTGTGGATGCGTTGTTACAATAACGGCGCACAATTCCTTGACAAGATATTAGGAGACAAACCAGACTGGGTAAATCTTGAGAAAGAAGCGCGCATGGCTACGCCCGGATGCGAAGGAACCATGGTTCTGCCATTCCCCAACCCCGAGCCTAGCTTAGGAATTCACGAACCCCGCTTTGAATGGCTGCCTGCGCTGCCCTCGGGTTCAGGATTGAAGTTCCGTGCAGCATTAGAGGCACTTGCCTGTTTGGTGACTTTGGGAGTACAGGCACATGAAAAAGCAGGACAGAAAGTAACCCGTATTACTGTTTCGGGGGGCATCGCCCGCAGCGAATTGATGTGCGAAATACTCGCATCGATGCTTGATAAACCTATCTCAACTTTGGAATCATTTGAAGGGCCGGCGTTGGGGGCAGCCACTGCAGCATTTGCTTCGTTGGAACTTCATATGCGCAAGCAGGCTGGGATTAAGGAACCTTTCAACATAGCAGATGCGATGGCGAAAATGATCCGGTTCAAGCGGGTGGTACAACCAAACAAAAACTGGGTCGAAGCTTATCAAAAGCTACTAACCCAGTTTAAATTGAAAATCGGAATGTAAGAAAAACTCTTACTTGCCTGATTGCCATTCGTTTAATTTTTCGAGAAGCATTTGCACAGCTTGAGCTTCGGATTCATCGTGGGATTCGAATCGTTGCAAAGAACCTGGAAGCTTTCCTGGGATCATGCAAAGCACTCTATGGCCTGTGCTGGTTTTATCACTTTGAAAAGTAACAGAACCTGCGCTTCGCAATCTGGAATGAACCATGGCCCAATCAACCTGTTGAATAGAAGGCGTTACGGATTTTGCAACTGTTCCATTTTGAATGCCAAAATGTTCGGGCGCAGGCATACTGATCACGCTTGGAGCCTTGACTTCATCAGGGGCCTGACCTCTAATCACTTGTTTAGTAGCTACGGGTGCAGGAGCTTGTACCTGTACATTCGATTGCATATGGGGCTGAAAATTCGAAGGCATGAAAACTGGAGGCTGAGCCTGAGGAACCATGTTTCGATTCTGGCCACCAAAAATATTCGGGAAGAAATAAGGTTGATTAGCAACAGGCAAACTGCCTGGCGTACAACCAACGGGGGTTCACCCCGCGCCGGCCTTTGGGGGCGCAGCAGCAATCCATAGGAATGCAGGAAGAATAGCCATTAAAATTTTGAGCGCGTCCTTGCGCATACTAAACATCTCCATCCATAATGTTTCCATGAAAAAGCTAAGACAAATCCTTTAGTTTTACCAAAGGCCGCCTCGGCTCCCACAGTTGAAGGGTGGGTGCATAGCAACGGTTGGCCATCATGAAAAGACCAATTTTTCACAAAGGGAGTTTTGCACAAATTACAGAAAGAATTGTAACTCTTACACGATAACGGTGTTGCCCGGAGTGTTTTGCCACTGGGAAACGCAGGCTTTAAACCGTTCAGCGGCTTGTGTCAAAGAGCTTAGCAAGCCAATTACCGAGGGAAAATCATCCTTCTTAGCACAGGCTTCGATTTGTTCTAATATATGAACAAGTTCAGCGCCACCGAAGTGACCCGCAGCGCCTTTCATTTTGTGAGATTCATTCCACAACAACCTCGAATTCCCTTCTTCCGCATTCTTCCTGATCGCAGCTTTCATCTTTGGCATTTCATCCAAAAATATCACCAGCACCTGACTCAACAGAGCAAGATCACCGCCCACACGCTGCATCGCTTCAGAATAATCACACGCAGCCAAGTTACTCATTTTACTTACCTTTATTTTTGAAGGCTGAAAAACTTACACCTGAAGCATTTCCACCGAACCATGATTATTGCCACTCTTATTCGCAGCTTCAATAAATGCAACGATCTCTAATGTTACTGCATTATCAACAGGTGCTTTTTTATCTTTAAACATAGTCACAATCTTTTTTAACAACTCGGTGTATATATATTTGGTGCTCAAGCTTAAAGGGACTACACCTTTATCGGTAAACACAAGCGCGCCATAATCCGATTTCCCCGCACGAATGCCCCTTACTGTAGCCACCCTGCCATCGGCCCAATTTCCTGTGACCACATCAACGCCTTTTTCGTGAGTGTTGGTAACGCGGTGGCAACCCGGCCCCATAAGCGTATAAAGAATTTCCACCGCATGGATGCCATAATGAAACAACCCAGAGTTAAGCTTGGGGTTCGCATCAAACAATGGGCAGGGGCCATAAGCGACCACGCCATGAATTTTCCCCTTGGATTGATCTGCAGTAAACTTCACTAACTCAGGCGTGTATCGTAATGAAGAAGAGCTAAAGACTATGGTTTTGTTAGCCTGAGCCAGAGCGAAGATTTTTTTTGCATCTGCGGTAGAGCAGGTGAAGGGCTTATCAATGTAGCAGGGAATTCCTTTTTCAAGGAATGGTCTGGCCCGTTCCAAATGAACGCCACCCTCCTGCGATTCGATCAGCATGCCATCGACTTTGCCGATCATTTCTTCTGGTTTATCAACAAGGGGAATGCCAAGTTTTTTGATTGCTTCAACATAGCCAGGAATGCGTTCGGGGCTTATTTTTGAATCGCCAGCACAGCCTACGACGATTTGTGCGCCATCCACCCATTGATCCATAGGAACATTTTTATGAAGCAATCGCTCCGCAAAAGCAACCACATGCGAGGTATCAAAATCAAGCATTCCAAGTCGAATCATGTTCCACTCTCCAACCGAGTTGGGTTCAATAACTTTCCCAATCCTAATTGAAAAGCAACAGCAAGTGAAGCAGCAAGCATAAAAAGACTTGGTAAAAAGCTGTAGACTCCTAGAATTTCCTTACCTTCAAAATAGGAGAGAACCAATGGGCTCAGAAAAACTTGAACAATTATTAGAACAAATCCGCTCTGGGAAATTAAGCGTTGCCGAGGGCGTGGAACAGTTATCTTCTTCTCAGGTAGGTACGCCGGTTTATGCCAACCTTGACCTCGACCGTGCGCGACGGTGTGGCTTCCCCGAAGTGATACTTGCAGAGGGAAAAACCTGCGAATGGCTCGAAGGAGTAGTTGCAAGGCTTATTCAGGCAAAGCAAGATTGTTTTGCGACCCGGCTAAACCCAGAGCAATCCTTGCGCCTGCGAAAACTTTACCCTGATGCGGAGTTGGATGAAACCGCTCGCACCTTCCTTCTAAGGGCACAAGGAAATGCAGCAATAACACCCAAGGGAATGGTGGCGTTTCTTACCGCAGGCACAGGCGATATCCCCGTGGCTCGCGAAGCAATGAATACCGCAAGCGCCCTTGGAGTCGGGGTGAAACTAATTCCAGATGTGGGGGTTGCAGGCCTTCACCGTTTGCTGAACAATTTAAACTCGTTCAAAGATTCCGATGCCATCGTTGTAGTTGCAGGAATGGATGGCGCCCTTCCCAGCGTGGTAGGCGGGCTAGTTGATTGCCCAGTAATTGCCGTGCCAACCAGCATAGGTTATGGAACCTGCTTTGGTGGCCTATCGGCATTATTAACAATGTTAAATGCCTGCTCAGCAAATGTAACCACGGTAAACATTGATGCAGGATTCAAGGCTGGATATGTAGCTGCACTTATTGCCAGAAAAGCAAACAAAAGCTAACCAGATGAGTTTTAGTTACAGAAAGAATCTAATCTGGGGCGATGACTTCGCCACCCGCACGAGTGACATAGTTTGCAAGATTTTTAAGGGAAGTGTTTTCGTTAAGAAAACGAACCGAGCCATCGGTGAAGGCAAACATAGACCCGCCGTTATGGAAGCTATAGAAATTATGGCCCCACTCGTTCGAATTATTTATCTTCATAGTACCCGGAATAGTACCTGTTGAAGCATGCCAAGGAGTACGCTGGCCGATGCCATGGGCATTATCGGTCGTGGCCCAAGCACCGCCACGGGCTCTGGCTCGAACCGTTCCAGTGTATACTACTGGCATCATAGTTTTTCCTCGCCAAACATCCTCTCGCCCTGCACATTCAGCAAGCAAAATAGTATTGCTGGTACCATCCATGATATCGTTCATGCGGTTGGAATAATTGAAAGCCCATGGTGGGGAAGTCGTAGTATCTTGGCCATGCCAACAAAGAGCGCCCCTAAGATCAGTGCCAGCAGGAAAACGATCAGCAACTGGAAGCTCATTGTTGATTTCCCAAAAGACGCCCGTAGGAGCGAAGTAATCGCCACATGCACCTTGTTTATCCACCACTTGCATCCCAGAGGGAGTGGGAACCGCAACCGTCTCGGGTTTATTTTGCATACGCGGTTGCAAAGGGGTTGTGGGGCAATTAAAAATCTTAAGGTTAGCTTTTACAATGTCTTGATTAGGCGGTACCCACCAATCATAATTATAGTTGTAGGATGCTAAGCGGTTACCCTCTTCAAGATAAGGCAGAAGAAATACAACCCAATTATGCCAGCGAATAACCGGAGCTGACTTGTTGGTGTAGGCCAGAGGGAACATCTGATTAGTATTTTCATAATTCATCAAGGCAAGAGAAATCTGCTTAATGTTATTGGTGCATTGAATTCTGTTAGCTGCATCACGAACTTTTTGAACCGCAGGCAATAGCAAGCCAATCAATACCGCAATAATTGCGATAACCACAAGTAATTCGATAAGCGTGAAAGCTTTTCGCCTAAACATGACTTAAACCTTGAAAGTAGAAGAAACAAATATGCTTAAATTATAGACGAGAAAGAAGATGGGTTCAAACCTAAAACCACACAAAAAGACCAAAACCCCGGAAAGAATGGGGATTATGCTAGGCCTTTCTTTGCCCTTAGTCTATTTACAGAAGCTCTCATTTAGATCTAAAACCATCGAACCAAGGGCCATCTTGCGCAATATATACCCAATTAAGGCCATTAAAGGATTTTAAACATCTATTAGGGAATGAGATTTGAGTTAGATAAAACTGGGGAACTAGGATTCGAACCTAGACGAACTGCTCCAGAGGCAGTTGTGCTACCGTTACACTATTCCCCAAATAATAAAGAACACAACCACTGTATTAAAGTGCAGATTCTTCATTGATATTATCTTACAAAACCCTAGGCTACTATCAATTCACAAGAGGATAATATGGAAGCTTTACTTGCAAAAATGGGTAAAGTAGTGAAATATCGAACTCATGAATTTCAGAGTTAAGGCCCTACCGCCCATGTCACCAAAAGAATTAGAGGAAATTGATTATCTAATTCAGTCCTTCGAAAGCAAGGGCTTGGACAACATTACCACTAGTGTTGAAGAAATTTGCAAAGATAAACCCCATCTTGAAGAAGCGGTTCGCAATCGTTTGGGTGCATTAAAGAAAATGGCTTGGCTTTCCCAGATAGCCAATTCTTCAGAGGCCAATTCAGAAATGGCCATTACTAATCCTCAGCCGCTTTATCAATTTACAAGCGGGGATCAGCCAATACCGGGGGTAATACTAGAAAAACTAATCGGGCAAGGCGGGTTCGGGCAAGTTTGGCGGGGCAAAAACGAAACACTTAAAACCATTGCGATCAAAATATTGCCCAAGGACAAGGGCTCTACAGAAATTGAAAAAACAACTCTGGCTTGGCTGCAAGCCATGGATCACCCCAACCTCTTAAAAATTTTTGAACTTAAAGAAACCGATACCTTTTTATTCGTACTGATGGAGTTGGCAGATGGAACCCTTTTCGATTCATTCACTGCGGCAAAAAAATCCGGCGCCTCTCACCTCCCTTTTTCCGAATTGCTTCCCTTCATGCAGCAAGCAGCTACCGCGATTGATTTCCTTAACGATCCCCAGCATGGCATAGGCAATCAGGGCATTCAGCACCGCGACATCAAACCGCAAAATCTGCTTCTGGTAAATGGTGTTCTTAAAGTAGGAGATTTTGGGCTGGCGCGATTACTTTCACATACCATGACAAGCCATACCGGGACCCTGACTCTGGCTTTTGCTGCCCCTGAATTTTTTGAAGGCAAAACCTATAGGCAAAGTGACCAATACAGCCTTGCTTGCACTTTTTGCCAGCTTGCAACAGGAAGATTGCCCTTTGATGGCACAGCCGCAGAAATTGTTGCAGGGCACCTCCGGGGAACACCCAATCTTCAACTACTATCAGAAGATCAACAGGCAGTGGTGGAAAAAGCGCTATCGAAAAAGCCCCAAAACCGCTGGAAGGACTGCAATGAATTCGTCAAGAATTTGGAAAAGTCGAGCTTAAAAAAACCGTTCTTATCGCGTAGGCAAATATTGGGAGGAAGCATGGGTGGATTGGGGCTGGCTTATTTGAGCTATCATTTGATAGCAAAACCCGAGGCGGGCAATCAAGATCCCTGGCCCCTCAAAATTTCTGCGCCAACCTTTATTCACAAATTATCTCCTCAGCATCATATAGGCCCGGTTCGTGAGATTTCAATCGGCTCCATGCAATTCAAAAATCTTCCCTCAAGAAAAACCATGGGGATTTCAAATGGTGCATTCGGTCCCGCAGTCTGGAACATTCAATCAGGCACCCTAATCGAATCCTTTGGTAAAGAACATGGTGGCGCTTGCGCTACTCTTGCCCCGCTTGAAAGCCCATTTGCTGCAACCGGCGCAGACAACAACAAAATCTCGCTTTGGAACCTTGATTCCAACCTTTTGGTAAACGAGCTAATAGGTCATAAATCAAGCGTTAACAGCGTGCAATTTTCCAGGGATGCTTCAAAAATCGCATCCTGCGCCTGCGATGGACTCATCAAAATTTGGGATTTTAAAACAGGTAATTGCATCCACACTTTCAAGGCAGAAAGCAGAATCACCTACACACTCGCCTTTGGCCCCACAGGAGCATGGCTAGCTACAGGGAGTTGGGATGGCAAAGTCCAAATTTGGAACATCGAAGCAAAAGCAAAAACGGATCTGGGAAACCATCCCGGAAAAGTATGGCGGGTTATTGCTGCAGAGAACAGTAAAACAATAATAACATCTGGGACAGATGGGCTTGTAAAAATCTGGGATATCACCTCTGGAAAAGAAACCCATTCGCTTGAGCATTCCCACGAAATCACGGGGCTTTATCTTGCGGAACGAAACTACCTGTTTGCGGGCGGTGGAAACAAGGTTTATGTATACACTTGGCCCGATCTTCAATTGCAATACACGATCGATATCAGCAACGACATAGAAACATTGAGTGCCTGCATTAAGGATGAGTATTTTATCTGCTTGAGTGTGGGTACTAAAAAAGAAGGCACCTTTATTTATGCACTTCCCATGGCAGAAAAGAAGCCAAAAGCGGTATGAACCTCAGTTAAATTTTTGTTTGGCAAGGCCTGAGAGGTTGTCGGTTCCAATGCGTTGCACACCAGATTCGGCTTGAATTTTCCAGCATTCGGGTAGATCCGGAGCGCCCCAGAATCTTAATTGTTGATTTGCGGACGCTGCTTTCAAAGCCATCGTTTTAAGCTTGGCTTTTTCAATTTCAGAGATGGCGCCTTTGCCTTTCCAAGAAAAATGCTTGGACCAAGGCTCACTGACCCAAGGAAAAATACCGGACTGTTCCGCTTTCCCAAGTTCGCCCTCTCTGCCATCAAGTCGCAATAAATTGCTTTTCCCAGAACAGACCCACTCGCGGGGCATGTTTCCTGAAAGTAATACTTTCACCGGAGCGTTATCTTTTTCTCCAACCTTGGAAAAGAGACCGGGGTAGCGACGAAGTTGCTGATCAAGGAGTATCGCAGAAGGCTCGGCTTCATTGGTTTTGATGTCCACCATGAGCCAGATATTTTTAAGCTTGCCCTCTTTGTGGAGTTTGGATAAGGGTAACAGGTATAGGCTTTCTAAGGTGCGTTCGGGTTTAGTTTCCCAAAAGAAATGCCCAACCAGTAGTTCATTCTTAACCAAAAAAACATCAGCTTCAACGCTATCAAAACCTTGGTCAAGCGCATCGAAGAGGGGGCGTGTATGGAGATAATCATTATGCGCATGAAATGCGGGCTTGGCAGTCAATTGCGTCGGTAGAACACCAAACATGATTATGCAAATAAGATTCATCATTAGGCTTTCGATTACGGCTAAGAAATAAAAGAGGCTTCGAGATCCGTTCTTCGCACCAGTTGATTGGAATGCCTGCCTGTATGAAGTTCGAATATCATGGGTGATTCCAAGAGTTCACCCGGAATGGTTCTGCAACTTTTATGTTTTTCAAAACTTTGAGCAAACGCTGTGGGAAGGCAATTGTCGCAAGTAAGAGCATAAGTTTTCAACTCTTCCACGCCTCCATCACTCCAGCGGGATGCAATTTTAAAATTAGCCAAATTCTTGCACTCGGATTGAAGGCAGAGGACTTTGTAAGGTTTCATTGGCATGGTAGTAACTTTACTTAGTTTCTGAATCCGGATTTTGAATTTCGGAAAGAGCATTAAAAGCGGCAGCTTGTTCCGCATCTTT
>Ga0208856_1000071_pt1 | contig 43915 bp, 40 predicted proteins | sample LakMenEpi13Jul12_FD_150690 | JGI IMG/M metagenome (GOLD analysis project Ga0208856, IMG submission 150690) | Freshwater microbial communities from Lake Mendota, WI - 13JUL2012 deep hole epilimnion (SPAdes) | ecosystem: Environmental > Aquatic > Freshwater > Lentic | place: Lake Mendota, Madison...
TGAGAACTGAGAACTGAGAACTGAGAACTGAGAACTGAGAACTGAGAACTGAGAACTGAGAACTGAACCACATGGACACCGCCGACATCCTCGCCATCGCACGCCGCATCCTCGCGCAGCCCACCGCGCCCTTCCACGAGGACGCCGTGAGGCGTGAAATCCGCGCACTGCTGGCGGACTGCCCGCACGTGGCGCTCACTGAGGATCGCTTCGGCAATCTCCTCGCACACTACCGGCGCGGGAAAGCCGCCGCGCGCCTCGCTTTCGCCGCGCACATGGATCACCCCGCGTATGTCGGGCGCGAATTCCTCGGCGGCGTGCCCGGGCGCTATTTGAAAAAGAAGCCCGCGACGAAAAAATTCGGCGCATTCCGAATGTGGGATCTCCCCGCGTGCGAAATCCGCGCGGGCCGCATCCGTTCGCGTGTGTGCGACGACCTCATCGGCTGCACGGCCATCGTCGCGATGCTCCGCGAACTCGAGCGCACCGGCGCGGAGTGCGCCGCGTGGGGGCTTTTCACCCGCGCCGAGGAGGTCGGGTTCGTCGGCGCGATCGAGTTGGCGAAAAGCGGGCTCCTTCCAAAATCCGTCACCGTCGTCTCGCTCGAGACGAGCAGCGTGAAAGGCGGCCCGGTGAAAATCGGCGCAGGCCCCATCATCCGCGTCGGCGACCGCACGAGCGTCTTCGACTCCGCCGCCACCGCGCAGCTTCAGGCCGCCGCGAAAGCCGCGGGCATCACGCATCAGCGCGCTCTCATGCAGGGCGGCACCTGCGAGGCTACCGCTTATGCGCTCTACGGCTACCGCACCGCCGCGATGTGCATCGCCCTCGGCAACTACCATAACTGCGGCCCCGGCGACCGAATCGCGCCGGAATACGTGAGCGTCACCGACACTGTCGGCATGGCCCGCCTCTGCGCCGCAGCCGCGATCGCAGCCGACACCGACCCGCACCGCGACCTCCGCAAATCGCTGGAGAAACGCCTCGCTGACCACCGCCGCTTTTTCCGAAAGCTCGAAAAGTGATCCCTCATTTTGAACTGCGGCAAACGCGACGGGCACGGTAAAAAACCATCGCCGCGTTCTCCGTGCATGCTGCGGTTCAATCCTTCGCCTTCGCCGAAAGACGGACTTATGAAAAGATTTCCCTTGCGTTCCTCGGAATCGGGTGTCTTATCCGCCTCGCAAGTTCAGAGCCCCTTTGGGCGTTGGTAGATTGCTAGTTGTGTTAGTAGCGCGGTGCAAATCGCGAGCTTCCTTTGGCAGTTTGAAATCCGATCCTCGGAAACAGCCGCAGAAAGACTCCGCAAGTTGCAGAAAACAAACACATGTCAAATAGCAAACTCTACGTGGGCAATCTCTCCTTTGAGACCCTCGAAATTGAACTTGAAGACCTCTTCAAGCAGGCCGGAACCGTCACGGAAGCAGCCCTCATGCAGGATCGCATGACCGGCAAATCCCGCGGTTTCGCCTTCGTCACCATGGGCACCGCCGATGAAGCCAAGAAGGCCATCGAGATGTTCAATGGCAAGCAGATCGGCGGACGCGCCCTCACCGTCAACGAAGCACGCCCGCGTGAAGCAGGCGGCGGCGGCGGCGGTGGCGGCGGTGGCGGACAGCGCCGCTCCTTCGGCGGCGGTGGTGGTGGTGGCGGCGGCGGCCGTCGCGATTACCAGCGCTACTAAGGTCTCGGCCCAATCCGGGCCAAGATTGGCCCTAAAAAGCCACGCCTGACGCGGGAAATCCCACGTTCAAACATTCAAAACGCCCCGGTGGAAACGCCGGGGCGTTTTCTCTTTTGCGGGAAAGTGACGCCTCGGGATGCAGTCGATTTTATATGATGTCACGTCTCACAGGCTTGCCTTCCCCACCAATGTGCCGCTGTCCTCGCCGCACATGAAACTGATCTCTTGGAATGTGAATGGCATCCGTGCGGCGCTGAAGAAGGGCTTCCTTGATTTTGTGAATGCAGAGAAGGCGGACATCGTGTGCGTGCAGGAGACGAAGGCTTCGCCGGAGGTCGTCGAGGTCGAGTGGCCGGCGGGTTACGGAGCGCATTGGAATTGGGCGGAGAAGAAGGGCTACTCGGGGACGCTCATCCTCAGCCTCACCGAGCCGCTGGCCGTGACGCGAGGCATCGGCATGGCCGAGCACGACCGCGAGGGACGTGTGCTCACGGCGGAGTTTACGGATTTTTTTCTCGTGAATGTGTATGTGCCGAATTCGCAGCGGGAATTGACGCGGTTGGACTACCGGCAGCAATGGGATCGCGATTTTCTGAAGCACCTCCAGGCGCTGGAACGCACGAAGCCGGTGATTTTCTGCGGCGACCTGAACGTGGCGCACACGGAGATCGATCTCGCGCGGCCGAAGGACAACGTGCGCAACCACGGCTTCACGATCGAGGAGCGCACGGGGTTCGGCGCGCTGGTCGAGGCGGGCTTCGTGGACACGTTCCGCGAGTTCGAGAAAGGCGGCGGCCATTACACATGGTGGAGCCAGATGAACAACGCGCGTGCCCGGAACATCGGCTGGCGGATTGATTACTTCCTAACCTCGTCGGCGCTGCGCGCGCGGCTGAAGTCGGCGCGCATCTATCCGCACATCACCGGCTCGGACCACTGCCCGGTGGGCTTGGAGCTGAAGAAAAAGTAGGCGAGGTTTGCGACCTCGCGCGGCAGGACGGGCGAAGGTGGCGGGACGGCGCGGAGCAACTCCGTGGCCGCCGCGCTGCGCTCACTCGCGTAATATTGCGAAACTCGCCTCCATCGTGCGCGCACTCCGTTTTCTTCGTGTCCTTCCCCGCCGAATCGTGATCCTGTGCGCGATGCCCGCACGCCTGCTCATCCTGTTTGCCCATCCCGGGCTGCAAAAATCGCGCGTCCACCGCGTGCTGATGAACGCTGCAGCGGCGCTCGCCGGCGTGACGTTCCACGATCTCTGCGAGCGATACCCGGATTTCTACATCGACGTGAAAGCCGAACAGGCGCTGCTGCTCGAACACGACGCGATCATTTTCCAGCACCCGTTCTATTGGTATTCCGCGCCCGCCATCGTGAAGGAATGGCAGGACCAGGTGCTGCAATACGGATTCGCGTACGGCCAGGGTGGCACGGCGCTCCGCGGGAAAATCACCCTCTCGGTGCTTTCGACCGGTGGATCCGAGGAGTCCTATCGTGCAGATACCGCCGATCATTTCACGGTGCGCCGGCTCCTCGCGCCATTCGAGCAGACGGCGCGGCATTGCGGGATGGACTATCTCGCGCCATGCGTCTTCCACGGCGCCGACGGGCTCGACGACGCCGGGCTCGCCGGCATCGTGAATGAATACGTCCGCCTGATCACGGCGCTTCGCGACGGGACGCTCAACCGCGCCGCGGCGCGAAATTGCGAACGGCTGAATGCGGACCTCTCGCGCATCATCAGCAACGGAGCCGCTGCATGACTGACAGCTTTCTCTTCCAGGCATTCGTCTATCTGCTCGCCGCGGTGATCGCCGTGCCGATCGCGAAGCGGCTCGGCCTCGGCTCGGTGCTCGGCTACCTGCTCGCAGGTGTGGCCATCGGGCCATTCGGCCTGAATCTCGCGGGCGGCGCAAAGGATGTGATGCACTTCGCCGAGTTCGGTGTGGTGATGATGCTCTTCCTCATCGGCCTCGAGCTGAAGCCCGCGCTGCTCTGGCGCATGCGCGGGCCCATCCTCGGAATGGGCGGCCTGCAAATGCTGGGCACATCCCTCGCGGTGCTCGCGGTTGCGATCCTCGCGGGCCGGCAATGGCGGGAGTCGCTCGCCATCGGGTTGATCCTCGCGATGTCATCCACGGCGATCATCTTGCAGACGCTCGCCGAGAAAAATCTGCTCAAGACACGTGGCGGCCAGTCGTGCTTCTCCGTGCTGCTGTTCCAGGACATCGCGGTGATTCCCCTGCTCGCACTGCTGCCGCTGCTCGCGATGCAGGGCACGGCATTCGACGCGGGGCACGTCGCGAAGCCGCTCGAACACCTGCCCGTGTGGGCGCAGACGCTCGCGACATTCGGCGCGGTCGCGATCATCGTCGTCGTCGGGCGCTGGCTGCTGCGGCCCATCTTCCGCTTCATCGCCGGCACGCGGCTGCGCGAGGCATTCACCTCGGCCACGCTGCTGCTCGTCATCGGCATCGCGCTGCTCATGGAATTCGTCGGCCTCTCCGCCGCGCTCGGCACCTTCCTCGCCGGCGTCGTGCTCGCGGACAGCGAATACCGGCACGAACTCGAGAGCGACCTCGAACCGTTCAAGGGTCTGCTGCTCGGGCTGTTCTTTCTTTCGGTCGGCAGCGGAATTGATTTCGCGCTCATTCGCTCGCATCCGGGCATCATCGCGCTGCTCGTCGCCGGGCTGGTGCTGGTGAAATTCGCGGTGCTGCTGCCCATCGCGCGCATCTTCCGCAGCGACTGGGGCGAGAGCCTCCTCTTCGCGCTCGCGATGGCGCAGGGCGGCGAGTTCTGCTTCGTGCTGTTCTCATTTTGCGAATCGCACGGCGTGCTCGGCGGCGCGGTGACAAAACCGCTCACCGCCGCCGTGGCGCTCTCCATGGCACTCGCGCCGCTCCTTTTCCTCCTCTACGAAAAAGTCGTCGCGCCGCGGCTCGCGCGAAAGAAAAACACCCGGGAGCCGGATGAAATCGAAGACCACGATCATCCTGTGATCCTCGCGGGCTTCGGCCGCTTCGGGCACGTCATCGGGCGTCTGCTCCGCGCGAATGGCTTCGGTGTGACCGTGCTCGACAACGACGCGGAGCAGGTGGACCTGCTCGGGAAATTCGGCATGCAGAGCTTCTACGGCGATGCATCGCGGCTCGACCTGCTGCGCGGCGCCGGCGCGGAGAAAGCACGGCTCTTCGTGCTGGCGATCGGTGATGAAGTCCGTTCGCTCGAGATCGTGCGCACGGTCCGGCACGAGTTTCCACATCTCCACATCTTCGCGCGCGCAGTGAGCCGCCAGCACGCCTACGAGCTTTTCCGCCTCGGTGTGAATGATGTCTATCGCGAGACGCTCGGGAGCGCGATCGAACTCGGCGTGTCCGCGCTCCGCGCACTCGGCGTCCGCGGCGTGGACGCATTGCGGGCCGCCCGCATTTTCAAGCAGCACGATGAGGCCGCGGTGCGCGACATGGCGCACATGCAGGAGAACGACGGCGCCTATGTCACCCGCGCCAGGCAGCACATCGAGAACCTCGAGCACATCCTCCGCAGCGACCGCTTCGAGGCGAAGGATCCGACGGACGATGAATGGTCGCCCCCTTCGAGAAGGGAGGGAGCGTAGCGGATGCGCGCAGCTCGTGCGTTCACTGCTCGCGCGCGACGTGCTGCGGCAGAAGGACGACAACACCGGCGCGTTCACCTTCACCGGCCCGCGTGCGAAGCGCATGTCGGCGGAGACCGGGGTCTGCAGGCTGGAAGCCTGCCGGCCGCACAGCCAAGATGCCTGTGTTCCGCGCCGCCCTACTTCAGCGGGCGGATGGAGAGGTCCTTGTAAAACGTGGTGCTCTTCGGATCGTGGCCTTGCAGCGCGATGGTGCCTTCGCCGATCGAGCGGCCGGGCATTCCCTTCGGCGGCTCCCAGCCTTCGGGCTGCGTCCAGTCGGTCGTCACCTTGCCGTCAATCTTGATCACCACATGCTTGCCCTCGACCTTGATCTCGTAGTCGCACCACACGTTGTCCTTGTTCGGCGCGTTGTCGAGGACGTCGGCCACGGAGTAGAGGCCGCCGGTCTTTTTGCGGTCGCCGTGGGTCGCGTTCACCTGGCACTCGAAGCCTTTCGACAGCCAGCCCTTTTCTTCGAAGTTCGTGTGAAAATAGATCCCGGAATTCGATCCCGGCGTGGTCATCATCTTCGCCTTGAACTCGAAGTTCTTGAATTTCGCGTCGCCCGTCGGCCCGACGAAGAAGATGTGCGCGCGCCCGCCGCTGACCTTCAGCTTGCCGTCCTCCACGGTGAAGACAGTCGTCTTTTCATCGGGCTTGTCCTCGGTGGAGGTGTTCGTTTTCCAGCCGGTGAGATCCTTGCCGTTGAACATGGAGACCCAGCCTTCCTCCGCGCGGAGCGAGGGAAGTGTGGCGGTGGCGAGGGCGGCGAGGAGGGAGAGTGCGGAGAGTGCGGAGAGTTTCATCGGTGCGGAATCTGACCGCCGGAGCGGCGATGTCGAAGCAGAAAAAGGTGTCGTTTCTTTTTGCGCGGAACGGTGCCGCGGCAGCGTGCGATTCGCATTCACGATTCGGATTCACAGCCACCCCATTTTCCGCTGGCAACACACGGAGCCGCCGTGTGTGCGAACTGGCGGCGGCACAGGTGCCCGCCCATGAAGGACATTTCCCTGCTCATCCTTCCGCTGCTGCGCCCGTGGCTGTTCGGCGTGTTCTTCGTGCTCTTTCTCGTCGTGGGCATCGCATTCGCCTACGCCGTCGTGCTGTACGGCCAACGGTGTCCAAGAATCCACCTGCAAAGTTGCGTATAGGTGGCGCAGGGCGGCGATGTCAGGCCCGTGGTGAAGGCGGGCAAAGAGTTGCACCCTCAGAGCGGATGAACTTCACCGAGCGCACCGTGAGCCGCTGGAAGACCCGCACGAGCAACGGCAGGTCCGCCTTCTCCGTGGCCAGGCGCTTGCATTCTTTGTCCAGCCGTTACGCACGCCGTGCAAGTTCCGCCTCGTTGCGCACGGCGTGAACGCGCTCGAGATCCGCCTCGCATGGGACCATCAGGTTGTGCGCCATGCACAGGAAGTGGGCCTGCATGGTCTTGGCATTGGCCGTACTGGCCCATGCCTTGGTCTCGCCCAGCTTGTTCTTGAGTTCGTCAAAGGTCTTCTCGATTTCCCATCGCAGGCGGTAGAAGTGCGCGATGACTCCGGGCGGCAGCGTGCGCTCATTCGTCAGGAAGCTGAACTCCTCGCCGCGCAGCGCGCAGCGATAGCCGGTATTGACGTTCGGACGCGATGCCGGCTAAAGCCGCGGACTACTTAGCCGCCGCTCCGTGCGCGCTACTTTCCAATGCACCACAGGTGCTTGTGCGTGCGGAGGAAAAGCTGGCCGTCGCTTACGGCGAGGGAGCTGTTCGTGAGGCCGTCGCCCATCGGGTTCACGGCGAGCTGCTCGTATTTTTCTGGCGAAGCCTTGAAGACGACCACGTCGGAATTCTGCGTGACGGCGTAGATGCGGTCGCCGCTGCGCACGAGCGAACTCCAGGTGTTTGCGCGGCCTGCGGGCGTCGCCATGCGCTCTTTCCAAAGCTCCTTCCCGGTGGCGATCTCGATGCACTGGATCACGCCGGGCTCGCCTGTGAGCCACGCGTGCTTGCCGAGCACGACGTTGCTGCCGATGCGCTGCGGGTTTTTCTTTTCCTGCCAAAGGCGATGGCTCGTCGTGATGTCGCCGCTCCCGCCGGGCTTCACACCGACGCTGAATCCGCCGTAGCCGCCGAAGCCTGCGATGGCTCCTTCGCCCACGAGCGGGTCCGCGTACGAGAGCGCGTTCAGGCCGTTGCAATGCCACAGTTCCTTCCCGGTCTTCGGGTCGAGGCTGAAGACCGCGCCGGGCAGCCCGACGAGAAATTCCTCGCGCGTGCCGACCTTCGCGACGAATCCCGTATTCCACGATCCGGTGAAGCCTTTGCCGCCGCCGGGGCCTTCCTTCACCACGGGCTCGGGCACATTGAAACGCCACGCTTCCTTTCCCGTGCGCTTGTCCACGGCGACGATGAAGCTCGGATCGCCGGGGCCGAAATTCAGGATGCACAGGTCGCCGTGCAGCACAGGAGACGCAGCCCAGCCCCAGATGTGACTCTGCGCGCCGAGGTCCACATGCCACTGCTCTTTTCCATCGGGCGACCAGCACCACAGGCCCGCGCTGCCGAACCAAGCGACCACGCGTTCGCCGTCCGTCGCCGCCGATGCGCTGCAATACGGATTCGTCCCGTGCGTGACTTCCTTTTCCGTCCACTCAGGGCCAGCCTGCCAGAGTGTCTTGCCGTCCTTGCGGTCGAGGCACATCAGCGTGCGCTTCGTACCGACATTCTGCGTGAGGAAAATTTTCTGGCCCCACACGATCGGCGTGCTGTTGCCGCGCTCGGGCAGCTCGATCTTCCACTTCACGCCCTCGGTCGCGCTGAACTTCAGCGGCAGGTCGGTCTCGGGCGTGGTGCCGTCGGCAGCCGGGCCGCGCCACGCGGGCCAGTTGCCGGCGAAGGTGGAGGTGACGAGGGTGAGGAATGCGAAGAGGGTGGGGGTGCGCATTGTGAAGGGATAACCCGTCGGCGCTGAAAATGGCGAGTGGCGAGTGGAGCGTCCGAGTGGAGCGCGGTCGTCCCCGGCAGACAGGAACGGCAGGGCTGACGCATCAACAAAGCGAAGTAGTCCGAGGCATGGAAGCCAGGGGCCTGAATCTGATGAATCCCGGCGGCGCGCCCTTACTTCACCTGTACCGTCTTGCCCGTCTTCGCGGCCTCGTAGATCGCGCAGATGGTGGCGACGGCGTTGCGCGCGTCGCTGCCGGGGACGGCGGGCTGGCGCTTTTCGCGGATGGCGTTGCAGAGGTCTTCGAGCTGGAGACGGTGGCCTTCGGTGCTGATGGCCATGGGATTTGCCACGCCGCCGCCGATGGCGGAGGTGCTGCCACCGGCGCGGATGGCGTCGTCGCCGGGCTCCTCCTTTTCAAACTGCCAAAACTTGATCGCGTCGTCCTCGATGATGATGGAGCCCTTGTCGCCGCTCAGCTCGATGCGCTTATTCCAGCCGGGGTAGGTGCTCGTTGCGCCCTCGACCACGCCGAGCGCGCCATTTGCAAAACGCAGCGTGGCGACCGCAGTGTCCTCCACGGCGATGCGCTCGTGCGCGAGCGTGGCGATGTTCGCCTTCACCTCGACGGGCACGCCGACGAACCACGTGAGCAGATCAATCGCGTGGACGCCCTGATTCATGAGCGCACCGCCGCCGTCCATTTCCCAAGTGCCGCGCCAGCCTGCGCTGTCGTAGTACGCCTGCGTGCGCCACCACTTCACGTAGGCGCTGGCGATGGTGAGACGGCCGAGTCGGCCTGCGTCCACGGCGCGCTTCACGGTGCGCGCGCCTTCGCCGAAGCGGCTCTGGAAAACTGCGGCGAGGATCGTGCCGCTTGCCTTCGATGCGGCGATGATGGCGTCAATCTTCTCCACATTGATCTCCATCGGCTTCTCGCAGAGCACGTGCTTGCCGGCCTTCAGCGCGGCGATGGCTGGCTCGCCGTGCGAACCGCTCGGCGTGGTGATGCACACGGCGTCCACGTCCTTGCGCGCGACGAGTTCGTCAATCGATCCAGCCGCGGCGCATTTCCATTTTTCGCAAAATGGCTCCAAGCCTGCGACCGAATACGCGGCGGTGAGCTGCGCGCCGGGGATTTCGCTGATGGCCTGTGCGTGAATGCCGGAGATGTTGCCGGTGCCGACGAGTGCGAAGCGGACGGGTGCGGACATGGGGTGCGGGTGAAAGTGGTGAAGTTTGTGTGCTCTGCGGGAGTGACTGGTGACTAGTGAATGGTGATTGGTGCTGCGTATCCAGCGCAAAGCTGTGACGGCGGATCAGCGTGGCGGATACCAGTCACTTTTCACCAGTCACCAGTCACGACGCGCGAGCACGCAGCACGAAAAAATTCGCGCCCCGCTCACGCCTCAGCGACCCACCGCTGCAAGGTCGCCATGCAGATGCGGCTCGCGGGTTCGGCGTTTGCGGAGAAGGAATAGCCGGCTGGCAGGTGCTGGATCGCGTCGTCGAGCGGGATGCTGCGCCAGTGCGTCTCGAGCGCAATCCATCCGCGGTAACCGCGCGACTTCAGTTCGCGGAGGTGCGCGGGGAAATCAATCGAGCCTTTGCCGAGTTCGCAGCACTTCAGCGCGGACTTCGTGCCGTTGCGCGCGGCGTCCTTGATGTGGACGTGCGCGACGTGCTCCGCGATCGCGGGGTAGTCGTCGCGGATGGGATCGTTTGCGCCTTCGAGGTAGATGCAGTTGCACGGATCCCACACGACGCCGAACTGCGGCGACGGCGGCAGGTGCTTCCAGAATTCCGCGGTTTCCGCGCCGTTGCCGACCACGCAGCTCGCCTCGTTTTCGATTCCGATGCGGATATTCGTGCTGCGCACGACGTCGAGCAGCTTCGGGAAATGCGACGCTGCGCGCTTCAGATCGTCGCCCGTCGCGGGATGCGAACGGCGCAGAAATGTGAACACGCGCACGATGTCGGTGCCGAGAATCTGCGCGGCCTCGACGGAGCGCTTGAAGAGCTCGACATGCGCCGCGATTTCCTCCGGCGAGTCGAGGTTGCACTTGAAGACCGGCGATGCGGCCCCGGCGATCGCGAGCCCGGCGTCGCGCGATTTTTTCGCGATGAGCGTGAGGTCGTCCTTCGTGAGATCTTTGAACGCGCGACCGAACAGGCTGCGGACTTCGATGCCGTCGAGCTTGAAGTCGGCTGCGAAGCGCAGCACGTCGTCAAGTTCCTGCGAGACTTCATCGGTGAGGATTGCGAGTTTGCACCAGTTCATGAGTTTGGGTGCTGGGTCTTGGAAATTGCGTTTGGAGGCGGGCTCTTAAACCTAATCTTCATCGTGATCCTACTCCCATTTTTGCCGGCCTTGGTTTCAGCGCGCGTCTCATTCGTTCCATCGTTCCCGCTTGCGGCGCATGGCGCGCTGGCTACTCTCCGCGGCCCCAAGGACTGTCCTTGGGTTTGAAACGCAACGAACAGACACCAAACACATGGCCAACACGATCCTGGTCGGCGCCCAATGGGGCGACGAAGGCAAAGGCAAAATCATTGATTTCCTCACCGAGAAGGCGGACCTCGTCGTCCGCTCGCAAGGTGGCAACAACGCGGGGCACACCGTCATCGTCGCCGGGAAAAAATATGTGCTGCATCTGATCCCGAGTGGCATTTTGCGGCCGGGAAAAATGTGTGTCATCGGCAATGGCGTGGTCATTGATGCCGTGTCGCTCGCGGGTGAAATCGAAGGTCTGCGCAAGCAGGGCATCCGCGTGACGCCGAAGAACCTGATGATCTCGGACTGCGCGCATCTCACGCTCCCTTCGCACCGCGCGCTCGACCGCGCGAAGGAAGTGGCGAAGGGCAAGGGCAAGATCGGCACGACCGGCCGCGGCATCGGCCCGACGTATTCGGAAAAAGCCGCGCGCACCGGACTGCGCACGGGCGAACTTTTGAATCCGGCGCGCTTCGCCAAGCGCCTGCACGACCGGCTCACCGAGGCGAACGCGCAACTCAAGACGATGGGCGCCGCACCGATCAACATCGCCGCGGAATCGAAGGCCTATCTCGCAGCGGCAAAAGTGATCGCACCATTCCTCGCAAACACCGTCGTCTTCATCCACGAGATGCTCGACGGGAAGACCGACGTGCTCTTCGAGGGCGCGCAGGGGACTTTCCTCGACATTGACCACGGCACGTATCCCTACGTCACGTCGAGCAACACGACCGCCGGCGGCGCATGCACCGGCAGCGGCGTGGGGCCGAACCGCATTGATAAGGTGCTCGGCACGATCAAGGCCTACACGACACGCGTTGGCGAAGGGCCGTTTCCGACGGAGAACGAAGCGCTCGGCGAATTTCTGCACGGCCTCGGACGCGAGTTCGGCGCGACGACCGGACGCGCCCGCCGCTGCGGATGGTTCGACGCCGTGTGCGTGCGCTACGCGGGCATCGTGAACGGCATTGACGAACTCGCCGTGACGAACGTGGACGGCCTCGACACGATGGAAACCATCAACGTCTGCGTCGCGTACAAGCTCGGCAAAAAGCGCCTCGACTACCCGCCGACCGACATTGACGCGCTCGCGCAGTGCGAACCCATTTACCAGACCTTCCCCGGCTGGAAAAAGGACACGACCGCCGCAAAAAAGTGGAGCGACCTCCCGCCGAAATGCCGCACGTATCTTCAGGCCATCGCGAAGTTGTGCAGGGCGAAACTGAGCATTGTGAGTGTCGGCCCCGGACGGGAGCAGACGATTCTCCTGTAGCCGCGTCTCGTAAGAGCGCGGGCACGGGCCTTGCCCCTCGCGAACAGGTAGTATTATTTGAACATCATGAGCACCGTCGCCGAAATCGAGAAAGCCATCGGGCAATTGCCGCCTGAGCAGCGCGCGAAAATTCGCCGCTGGATGGACACGCTCACCCCGCAGCCGGCACAGGGCGGGTGGCCTGTCCCGCCGCCAAATGTCGAGCGCGTCGAACTCGAAAGAATCGAAGCGGAAATTGAAGCGGAATTTCCGACGCTTCGGGGCTGAACGATGCTGCTCGACACAAACGCCATGAGTGCGTGGGCAAAGGGCGACGACGCACTCTTGCGTGCGTTGCGGCCGGATCGCGCATGGTTTCTTCCTTCGATCGCGCTCGGCGAGTACCGCTACGGCCTGCTGAAATCGAACCGGCGTGCCGAATTGGAGGCGTGGTTGGATTCCATCGAGGTGTCCTGCACCGTGCTCGCTGCGGATGCGGAAACTGCGCGCCAATACGCCTCTCTCCGACTTTCAGCCGATGATTCGGACGGGGAGATTCCGTATCACGATCTGTGGATCGGCGCGCTGGCTCTCCAGCACGGTTTCGAAGTTGTGAGCCGTGACGGACACTTTGACAAGATGCCGGGAGTCCGGCGTGTGAGTTGGTGAAATGACTCCGAATCGCCCCATCTTGTTCCTCTTCGAAGTCATGGACAGCCCGTCGGCATTCCGGGCGCGAAATATTTTCGTGAGCGCGGATGCGCTCTCCCGCGCATGACTTCGCCGCGCCACATCGCAATCATCATGGACGGCAACGGCCGCTGGGCGAAGGAGCGCGGGCTGCCGCGGCTGAAGGGCCATGAGCGCGGTGCGGCGAATGTGCGGCCGATCACCGAGGAATGTGTCGCGCAGGGCGTGGAATTTCTCACGCTGTATGCGTTCTCGACGGAGAATTGGAAGCGTCCCGACGAGGAAGTAAACGGACTGTGGCTGTTGCTCGGGCATTTCCTCGAACTCGAACTGCCGACGATGATGAAGAACGGCATCCGCCTCCGCACCATCGGGCGCACGCACGAACTGCCCGAGGAGGCGCAGCAAAAGCTCGCGAGCACGATCGCCGCGACTGCGGAGAACAAGGCGCTCACGCTCATCCTCGCGCTGAATTATTCTTCACGCATCGAAATCGCTGACGCCGCGCGGAGCATCGCCGAGGACGCGAAAAGCGGCGCGCTCGACCCCGCGACGATCACGCCCGACACGATCGGCGCGCGCCTTTACACCTCGGAATATCCCGAGCCCGATCTGCTCATCCGCACCTCGGGCGAGATGCGCCTCTCGAATTTCATGCTCTGGCAGCTCAGCTACGCGGAGTTCTACATCACACAGAAATTCTGGCCGGACTTCGGAAAAGAGGACTTGCGCGCCGCTGTCGCGGAATTCCACAAACGCGAACGCCGCTTCGGCGGAATCTAGCAATGCCAAAAGGTCAGACAGTCCTCGTCGTCGATCCAGATGCCGACTTCCTCAAGTGGGCGGTGAGGCAGCTCACCGCCTCGGAGCTGCACGTCATCACCGCGACGCGCGCGGACGAGGCGCTGAAAATTTTCACCAGCGAGGCGCCCGACCTCGTCATCGCGGACACGCACCTCGAGCCCTACACCGGCCAGGAGTTGCTCACGCGCCTCCGCGAGCGCGACGGAAATGCATTCGTGCTGCTCGTCAGCCAGTACGGCACCACGCAGGCCGTGATCGAGGCGATGAAGCTCGGCGCGTTCGACTTTCTGCGGAAGGAAAGCCTGCCGTTCAATTTCCGCGCAGTCGTGGAGACGACGCTCAAGGAGCAGCGCGCCACCAAGGCCGCGCGCGCCTCGCGACCGCAGCTCACCGTCGAGCAGCACCAGGACAGCATCGTGGGCCAGAGCGAGGCGATGCAGCAGGTGTTCAAGCTCGTGGGCCGCATCGCGCACACGGATGCGCCTGTGATGATCACTGGCGAGAGCGGCACCGGCAAGGAGCTCGTCGCGCGCGCCATCCACCACTACTCCGGGCGCAGCGCGAAAGGCTTCGTGGCGATCAACTGCGCCGCGATCCCCGAGCAGCTCCTCGAGAGCGAGCTGTTCGGACATGAGAAAGGCGCGTTCACCGGCGCAACCGGCCAGCGCATCGGGCGCTTCGAGCAAAGCAATAGCGCGACGCTTTTTCTCGATGAGATCGGCGACATGCCGCTCACGCTCCAGGGGAAAATCTTGCGCGTCCTCCAGGATGGCGAGCTGTCCCGCGTCGGCGGCAACGACATCGTGAAGACAAACGTCCGCATCATCACAGCGACGAACAAGAACCTTGAAACCGAGGTCTCCACGAAGCGCTTCCGCGAAGACCTTTTTTACCGGCTGAATGTCGTGCGTGTGCAGCTCCCGCCGCTGCGCCAGCGCATCGAGGACATCCGGCTGCTCGCGGAATATTTCGTGCAGCGCGTCTCCGAGGAGAAACATCTCCCGCGGCTCAAGCTCAGCGAAGAGGCCGTTCGCGTGCTCGAAGGCCACTCGTGGCCCGGCAACGTCCGCGAACTCGAAAACACGATCCAGCGCGCGTGCGTGCTCGCGACCGGTGACATTTTGCTGCCCAAGGACATCCCGCTCGGCATCGCCAGCACGGAGAACGCCCCCGCGGGGATCATCCAGAAGGAGGAAGCCATCGAGGCCCTGCTGCGTCATGCGCAGAGCGATCCAAACGTCGAACTTCTCCCGTGGCTGGAGCGCGAATTCACTGTCCACGCCATGCGGCAGACCAATGGCAACCAGGTGCAGTCCGCGAAGCTCCTCGGCATCACGCGCGCCACGTTGCGCAAGCGGCTCGAGCGCTTCGGGATCACGCGCGAACTGATCGTGCAGTGAAGGCGTGGCTCTGGAACGGCAGCGCATTCGAGCCTGCGAACGGTGTTCCGATTTCGGATCGCGGCTTCCGTTTCGGAATGTCGCTTTTCGAGAGCATGTGCGTGCGCGATGGAGCGATCGAATTCTGGCCGCAGCACCAGCAGCGCATCCTCACCGCGTGTGCCGAGCGTGATTTCCCGATGCCCGAGACCGCGGTGTCCGCGGCGGGCGCGGTGTTTGAAAATGCGCGCATCAGCGGCTTCGCACGGATCTACATCACCGCAGGCGACGGCGGTCCTGCTGCGCCGGTCACGGATGCGCGCGTGTTCCTTATCATCGAGCCGCGCGAACCGGAGCGCGAGGACTCGTGGGAGATCACCTTCCACGACGACTTCTACCACCCGATGTTCGGCGGGCTGAAGACCGCAAACTACTGGCTCAACGCCGACGCGCTCGCGCAGGCGCGCTCCAAAAATGTCGACGAGGCGCTGCTGTGCAACGACTTCGGCGAACTCGTCTCCGCGTGCTGTGCAAATCTCTTCATCGTGAAGGACGACCGCATCCTCACGCCCTCGCGCAAGTCCGGCTGCCGCGCGGGCGTCGTGCGCGAATGGGTCATCCAGCGCCGCAAAGTCGAGGAGCGCCGCCTGCGCCGCGAGGACGCCGTGACTGCCGATGAAATCTTCCTCACGAACTCATGGCTCGGCATCATGCCCGTCGCCACGCTCGAAGGCCGCCCCCTTGGCCCGCGCAGCACCGGCCCAAAGCTCGCCGCCGAATTCGCGGACCGGCGCGAATGTGGGGCCGACAACCTGTCGGCCTGATCCGTCGGTTTCAGCGGCGGGGCATCTGGCCGACGAACGAGGACGATTGGAAAAAATCAGCGATGTGCGGATGTGGAGGGCTTGGCGGGCCGAACCGCATTTCAAAATCCTGCAATTCGGGCCGACAGGTTGTCGGCCCCACATTTACAACCCCGCGATTTCCTCGCGGCTGATCTCGCGCTCCTCGCGCGTGGCGAGCGTCTTCACTTTCACGCGCGGCCATTCTTCGCCGATGATGACGGCGAGGCGTGCGCCGAGATTTTCCGCGGCCTGGAATTGCTTGCCGACCTTTGCGGGCGCGAGTGCGAAGTCCGTGCGTTTGCCGCTGTCGCGCAGCTCCTGCACGAGCGCGAGCGCCTGCGGGCGGAGTTCCTCCTTTGCGAGGATCACGTAGATGTCGCACGCATGCTGCGCGGCGCACCATGCGTCCATCTTTGCCTTCGCTGCGGGGATTTCATCGAGGAGATTTACGAGCACCACGTCGCCCATGCCGAAGCCGAGCGCGGGCAGGTCCACCTTGCCGTCGCTCATCAGCGCGAGCAGCCGGTCGTAGCGTCCGCCGCCGGCGAGAGCGCGCTCGTTCTTCGCGCGGTCGAACATCTCGAAAACGACGCCCGTGTAATACGCGAGCCCGCGCACGATCGCGTAGTCCACCTCGATGAATGCGCCGAGCCCGCGCGCCTGCATGTCGGCGATGATCGGTGTGAGTTCCGCGGTGGGTTCCTTGCTGCGCATGAATGCGAGCAGCGTCCCGGCAGTCATCCCGAATTTCTCCAGCGAGGCGGCGGTCTTCTCCGCCGGAGCGCGTTCGGCCTTGTCCACGATTTGGAAAAACTCGTACTCGTCCTCCGCCGTCAGCGGAGCGCCATCCGTGCGGTGGGCATTGCCCCGAAAAAATGTCTGCCACGCCGTGCGGCTTGAGAGGCGCACGACGAAATCTTTCTCCGTGAGCCCGAATGCGCGGAGCATGTCCACCAGCACCGCGAGCAGTTCCGCATCCGCCGCAGGCGAGGCCTCGCCGATGATGTCGCAATTGAGCTGCAAAAACTCGCGCAGCCGCCCGCGCTGCTGCCGTTCGTGACGAAAAAAATTCGGCACGCAAAACCACTTGAGCGGCTTTTTGAAATCGCGCTCACGAGCCGCGACCATGCGCGCGAGCGTGGGGGTCATCTCGGGACGCAGCGCGCCCTTTACGGCACCCGGCTCCGCACTCACGCCGACGGTGAAAAGCTGCCCGACCAATTCGCCGCCGCTCTTTTTTTCATACAGCGCCATGGACTCGACCACCGGGCCGTCGAACTCCACGAAGCCGTAGCGCCGCGCGACACCGCGCCATGTGTCGAGGACGTAGTTTTTCCGCGCGCAGTCGGCGGGGTAAAAATCGCGGAAACCGGGAAGCTTGTCCATATTCGTGGGCCGCGGAGGCTAGGCGGCGCGGGCGTGCGGGCAAGGCAAAGTAGTCCCACGCTTCAGCGCGCAGTTCGAGCCGCCAAGCCTGAAGGATTTCCCGAACTTTGGCAGCAACATCATCCGCTTGAAACCGCCGACGGAGCCCGTGCTCCCGTTCGTGATGCTGCCGCGATGATCCCGCGGCACGATCTCCGCCTTCGACGCCTCAATAATTTTCCAATCCGCCGTGCGCGCCTCAATCATGAGCATACGCACCGCTTGACTTGCATGGGTCGGTTCCTAGCCTGCTCAAAATTCCGAACGACCATTCTCGTGAGACAAATCCGTCCGCTACTTCTCGCCGCGATCATCACGCTCTGCGCACCCGCCGCGCCCGCTGCGGAGCCGAGGGTGCTCGACGCCATCGCCGCCGTGGTGAATGACGACGTGGTCACGCTTTTCCAAGTCCTCGAACTCACGAACGCGCTGGAAAATTCGCTCAAGACGAACTACTCCGGCGCGGAACTCGCCACGCGCATCAAGGACGTCCGCATCCGCGCGCTGAACGACCTCGTTGACCGCCAGCTCATCCTGCAGGAGTTCAAAAAAATGAAGGGCCAGATCCCGCCCCACGCGATTGACGACCGTGTGAACGCGATCATCCGCGAGGATTTCGGAGGGGACAAGTCGGCCTTTATGCGCACCATCGCCGCGCAGGGCCTTACGCTCGACCGCATCCGCAAGATGGAGGAGGACAAAATCATCGTCCAGGCCATGCGTTCGCGCGAGGTGAAGAACGAGCCAATGCTCGCGCCGGGCGCAATCGAGCGGTTCTACAACCAGCACATCCAGGAGTGGACGACGAACGACGAAGTGAAGCTTCGCATGATCAAGATCAAACACGGCGCCAAGCCCGCGGAGAAGCGCAAGATGGCCCAGGAAATCCGTGAGAAAATCGTGCGCGGCGCGGACTTCGCCGACCTCGCGAGGGTGTATTCCGAGGACTCGACGCAGGACAAGGGTGGCGACTGGGGCTGGGTGAAGCACGGCGATCTGAGCCCGCAGATGGAGCAGGTTTTCTTCCGTCTGCCGACCGGAAAAGTCAGCGACATCGTCGAGATGAACGGGGCCTTCTACCTCATGCTCGTGGAGCAGAAAAAGGGCGGCACGGTGAAACCGCTGAAGGAACTGCGCAAAGGGATCGAAGCCCAGCTCCTGCAAGTCGAGCGCCAGAAGGATCAGCAGGAGTGGCTGCAACGCCTGCGGAAAAAGGCGTTCGTGAAAATCTACTGAGAGACTGTGTAATAAGTCGGAGGAAGAAACGCAGAGACGCGGAGACGCCGAGAAGAGAGGCAGGTGGAAGGTGGTTTGGCCCCGTTTTACTCTGCGTTTCTGCATTTCCATCCATCGCCTTTCACACTACCCGAAGGCACTTTTTATCAGTCTTTGAGCAGCGGCAGGCGGCTGGGTGTTGGGAGGCATTGGATGTTGGATGCTGGATGTTTGGCCCGCCACCGCCGCCCAGCCGTGGCTAAAGCCGGGCGACGTCGCGCGCTCGTCGGCGGGGAGGACATGGTCGCGCGACCACCGCGACTCGACCAAGCGCTGGTTCCCCGCGGAGATGGAGCAGTGGCTCCCGCTCATCGAGGCCAAGGAGCAGGAAATCTGGAAGCTCGCCGCTGCCCCGCGGTGAGGCGTTGGGAAAAATTGCGTTCCCGGAAAACACACCGGCATGTCTTGGGTAGGGTGGGCGTCCCGCCTGCCGTATTCCACATCCTGCGGAATACAATCGGGCGTCGAGAGAGGTTCGCCCACAAGCTGGCGTCCGCCGGGTGCTGAGCGGGACGCCAACCCTGCCCGATGCACGTCGTCCTGCTCCCGCACATTCCGCGTTGCCCTACTTCACCTTCACATTTTTCCGCAGGAAAGTCGGCACGTCGAGATCCTGGCCATCCACGATAGTCGGCTCGGATTTCTCGAAACGTCCTCGGTTCGCGGGCTCGAGCGACATCTGCTCGGCCTTCTCCTCCTTCTTCGCCGCGGCCGTTTTTTCGGCCACGGGTTTGCGGTAAGTCTGCGCGGGCGGCGTGGTCTTCACCGCTGCAACCGGCACCGGTTCGGACTTCGCGGCAGGCTGCATCTCCTCCTCGTCCTCCTCGTCGTCCGAAAATTCGGTTGCCTCGGCCGCGACGGGTGTGGGCGCCGCGGTCGTGCGCTTCGGCGGTTGCGCCGGCGCAGGTGCTGCACGCGGCGGCGTGAGCTGCACGCGAACGGGAGCGGGCACGGGTTCCGCGGCGGCATCGGACGCGCCGGTCGAGCTGAGGATCGTCACGCAAAGCCTGCGCCCGAGCTTCGCATCCGTCGCGAGACCGAAATCAATCCGCGTATCGTCGCCGATGTGCTTGTTGAACTCATCCATCAGCGAAGTGACTTCCTGCACCGTGAGGTCCGGCCCGCCGGCAAGGTGGATCACGACGCTGTGGCAGTCCGCCGGCATCTTCCCATTCCCCATCAGCGGGCTTTTCAGCGCACGCGTGAGCGCCTCGTGTGCGCGGTTCGCACCGTCACTCTCGCCATAGCCGAAGATGCAGCGCGGATGCGAACGGCGCAGCGCGGATGCGAGTTCATCGAGCCCCGTAGGGATGATCCCGCCGCGCCGCACGAGCGACGCGATGGACTGGATCGAATTGCTGAGTATGTGATCCGCCGCGACGAACGCATCCTGCACGCCCGCATTGTGCGGCGCAGTCTCGCCGAGGCGATCGTTGTCAAAGCACACGACGAGATCCGCCTGCGCCTCAAGCTGCGCAAGCGCTTCGGCAGCTTGCGCGCGCCGCCTTTTTCCCTCGAAGCCAAACGGCATCGTGACAAACACGACAACCATCGCGCCCGCGCTGCGCGCCATGTGCGCGATGAGCGCCGCTGCACCGCTGCCCGTGCCGCCGCCAAGTCCGGTGCAGAGAAAAATCATGTCCGCCCCCTCGATGGCCGACTTGATTTCATCCCCCGCCTCCTCCGCCGACTGATAGCCGATCTCGGGATCGCCGCCCGCGCCCAGCCCGCGCGTCACCGTGCGGCCGAGCTGGATTTTCTGCGGCGCGACGCAGCCGTTCAGCGCCTGCACATCGGTATTCAGCGCGAAGAGCGAGACGCCTTCCGCGCCATCAAGCACGAGGCGGTCGAGCGCACTGCCGCCCGCGCCGCCGAGGCCGAGGACTTTGATGACCGGCGCTGCCGGAGTGGTTGAGCGTTTGAGTGTGATCATGGCGTGGGTCGTTGGTGGAGTGCTCAGTTCTCAGTTTCAGCCAGAACGATGCAGTGGGAATTGGCGCGGAGGGATTCAAAACGCAGAGGCGCGGAGAGGAATTGGGAGTTCCGAAGAGGGAAGCCTTTTCCCGCGCCGATCGGCGCGGACATTTCATGGCATCGCCCTGCGATCCTCTCCCTCAGCTCTGCGCCGCTGCGCCTATAAATCACCGAACGAACTGCATAGCTCCGCGTTAGCGAGGACACGCGTGCGAATCGAAAATCTGAGCACTGAGCACTGAGAACAGAGAACTCCGAAACTGGGGCGTGAATGCACATGGCGCGCTCCTAGCGGAACCACTTCGTGATCCAGTCGAACCACCCGCCCGAATCATCGCCGAGCGTGGCCTGCGCGTACTTCACGAGGCCGATTGCCGTGGAATACTGCGGGTTTTCAAAGGCGCTTGTGACGCCGGAAATATTCTGCGCGCGGCAGACCTGCACGGGCATCTGGAAGATTTCCTCCGCGACCTCCTTGATGCCGCGCAGGGCGGAACTCCCGCCCGTGAGCACCATGCCCGCGCCCGCGTATTCGGCGTAGCGGCCCTTGTCGAGTTCGCGCTTCAGCAGCTCGAAAGTCTCGCGCACGCGCATGTGGATGATCGTGTTCAGCATCTCGCGCTCGATCTCGCGGCCCGCAAATCCGTGCTCGTCCTTCATCACCACGGCATCGCCCGGAATCGTGCCGCCGATCGCGCAGCTTCCCTCGTCAATCTTCAGTCGCTCCGCCTTGCCCATCGGGATGCGCAGGCCGAGCGAGAGATCGTTCGTGATGTGGTCGCCGCCGATGCCGAGCACTCCGCTCTGCTTCACTGCGCCGCCCGCATACACGATGAAGCCCGTCGTGCCGCCGCCGATGTCCACCATGATCGCGCCCGCGGTCTTCTGGTTCGCATCGAGCACCGCCTGCGCTGCGGCGTACGGGGTGAAGACGATGTCCTCGATCTCGATGTCGAGATCGATCATGCACTGGAGGCTGTTGCGGATGCGCGTGGCGACGCCATGCACGATGTGAAAGTCCGCCTCCAGCTTGCGCCCGTGCATGCCGACGGGGTTCAGAATTCCGTCCTGCCCGTCCACGTAGTAGTGCTGGAGAATCGTGTGGACGAACATGTTCTGCGACGGGATCGGCGACGTTCGCGCCGCCTCCTGCACTCGGGCAAAATCGCCGCTGTCAATCTTCTCGCGCTCCTCCGGCAGCGTGAACGAGCACCGGTTGTTATAGCTCTGGATGTGCCCGCCCGTGATGCCGAGATAGACGTTCTTAATCATCACATCGCTCTTCTCCTCCGCGTCCGCGAGCGCCTCGCGGATGCACTTGCCGCAAGTCTCGATGTCCACGATCTCGCCCTTGCGAACGCCGCGCGACGGCGCCTCGCCCACACCGAGGATCTGGATCGTCCCGTCGCGTTTCAGCTCCGCGGAGATCGCGCACACCTTCGAGGTGCCGATTTCAAGCCCGACGACAATTTGATCTTTGGCCATCAGATCAAGCGGTGCGGAAATGTTTGAGCAGGCCGCTCTCGCCCTTCGGCGATTCCTTGGGTTTCGCGGGCTCGTTCTTGCGCGCAGGCTTCGCCTTGTCCTTCGACGAAGAAGAATCCGCGCCCGTCTTCGACTTCACCGGAATCGCGCGCGGAATCACGGAAGGCTCCGACGCATCGTCGCTGTCGGGCGGCTCCGGCTGCATGAAAGTCACGGGAATGTTCCGCACCGGAATCAGGTTGATCGTCGCGATTTCCTGTCCGATGAGCGTCGCCTCGTTGCGCACCGCGCCGAGCCGGTCCAACTGCCCCGCGATGTCGTCGAGGCCAAACGTGATCTGCGCGCGCTTCTGATCCGTAGCCACGATGAAGCAGCCCTTCGACACATCCACTGCCGTCACCTTCAGCGATCCCGCCTCGCGCGTGCGCCGCAGAAGATCGAGCGCGGCGAGCACCTCGGCCTTGTGGATTTTCTTGCCGGGATCGAGATCCTCCGTCTGCACGCCCGCGATGACCGGCAGCGATTTCACCTCGTTCAAAATCACGCGCGGCTGAAAGACGATGCCGCTCGCATCCAGCAGGTGCGTCGGTTTCGGTGCGGCGGATTTTTCACCCGGTGCCGCGGCGAGCCACGCCGTCGGCTTGCGCTCCTTCACCGTGACCTCGATCCGGTTCGGCAGGTAGCGCACCACCTCGACGGTCTCGATCTGCGGCAGCGTGAGCAGCGCATCGCGGATCTGCCAGGTCTTGTAGGAATAGATGTTTGCGCCCGGCTTCACCTTTGCCACCGCGCGCGCCTGGTCTCGCGTGAGCGTGCCGTCCGTCGCAAAGGTGATGTCCGTCAGCGCGTAGTCGGGATTCTGCCAGAAGAATTTCTTCCACCCCACCGTCGAGCCCCAGCCGATGCCGCCGAGCAGCGCGAGCAGCGCGCACACCTTCACGAGCCGCCACGTCCAGCGGCAGAATGCGAGCCACGTCTCGTTTGTGCCGCGCTTCACCACTCCGTCCACGAAATATTTTTTCCGGCGGTCGCGGTCGGAGGTCAGGCGCTGGTTGCTGGGGCGTTTGCGTTTCATGGGCTTGATGAGCGTGATGGGCGGGCTGCGAGCGAGAGCTCGATGATGCGGCGGCAAAGTTCGGCGTAGCTGATGCCCACGGCGGCGGCGGCCTCGGGCAGCAGCGACACCGGCGTCATGCCGGGAATGGTGTTCACCTCGAGCACAAACGGAAGCCCTGCGTCGGTGAGGAGAATGTCCACTCGCGAGTAGATTTCAAGATCGAGCGCACGGTGCGCCGCGAGTGCCGTGTCCTGCACGAGCTTCGTCGTCGCAGCTTCGAGCGGTGCGGGGCAGAAGTGATCCGCGCCGGCGGCGTTGGGATTCAGAAAAGGATACTTGTTGTCGAAATTGTAGAAGTCCTTCTTCGCACGGATCTCGATCACCGGCAGCGCGAGATCGCCTACAACGCCGACCGTCAGCTCCCGGCCCGCGATAAATTCCTCGACAAGCAGTTCGTCGCCAAATTTCCACGCCTGCTCCAGCGACGACGCGAGTTCATCCGCAGACTTCACGATGTACACACCCACGCTGCTGCCTTCCTTCGGCGCTTTGATCACGAGCGGCAGCGGCAGCGTCGGCTTCGCGCCGCCACGGATGATTTCCGATTTCGCCGTCGGCACACCGCGCTCCACGAAGCGCCGCTTCGATGCAATCTTGTCAATCGCCAGCTCCGACCCGCGCACGCCTTCGCCCGTGTACGGAATGCCGCGCGCCTCAAGGATGCGCTGGATCTGCCCGTCCTCGCCGAACGTCCCATGCACGACATTGAACGCAACACGCGTGACCGCAGGCACCGTGAAATTCGCACCTGTGACATCCACCGCCGTGACAACCGCACCGATTGATCGCAGCGCCTCCATGACCCCCTCGCCGGATTTCAGCGAGACTTTGCGTTCCGATCCGGGCCCGCCCATGAGGACGGCGACCGGAATGTTGGTGAGATCAAATGGCATGGAAATGGAGTGTGTTTTCATCGCCATGAATACGCGACGCGCGCGAGAAAACTCTCACGAAAAGCGAGCGGATCACAGCCCTCCCGGCTGTGATGGCAAGCGGGCGTCCCGCCTGCTGTAAGCACGGCCAGGCAGCCGGGACGGACTGCCTGCCTTCACCGGCGGGACGCCTGTGATCCGCTTTGTTCAGCGGTTCATTTGCAGTCTCAGACATAAACCGGTTCGTCTTGCCCGACGATTTGAACCTCGGTGTGCAATTCAATATTTTGCCCGACACGCGCGCGTTCCTTGATCTGCGCGATGAGCGCGAGCACGTCGCCGGCGGTCGCGCCGCCCTCGTTCACGATGAAGTTTCCGTGGATCTCCGACACGCGCGCACCGCCGACACGTGCGCCCTTCAGCCCGAGTTCATCGATGAGTTTCCCCGCGGGCACCGTCTCCGGATTTTTGAAAATGCACCCCGCGCTCGATTCCTTCGGCTGGCTTGTGCGCCGTTTCTGCTGGCTCGCGTCGAGCCGCGCCGCGATGTCCGCCGCCGCCGCCGGCTCTCCGTGGAAGGTCGCGCTCACCGCATAGTTGTTCGCGAGCGTGGGCACGTCCCGGTAATGCACTTCGAGATCGCCCGGAGTCCGCGTGTGGAATTCACCGTTCGCATCCACGAAGCGCACGCTCACGACCTGCCGGAAAGTCTCGCCGCCCATCGCACCCGCATTCATCCGCAGCGCGCCGCCGACATTTCCGGGGATGCCCTCGAACCACTCGAAGCCGCCAATGCCCGCATCGCGCGCTGCGATCGCGAGCTCGCGCTGCTTCACTCCGACGCCCGCGCTGATGTGCATGCCGTGGACTTCGAGCCGCTTGAACTCGCCGCGCGAAAGCCGCACGACCACGCCGCGGATCCCGCCGTCGCGCACGAGCAGATTCGAGCCGCGCCCCATCACGAAGATCGGAATTTTTCGCTCCGTCGTGAAGTGCACGAGCCGCGCGAAGCCTTCCTCCGTCTCGGGCTCCGCCCAGAATTGCGCGGGGCCGCCGACGCGCATCGTCGTGTGTTTCGAGAGCGGTTCGTAGAGCCGCGCGGTGCCGGGGCCCATCACGTCCAGGATGCCGTCGAGCACCGCCGCGTCGCGCGCGAGCACGCTGCCCTGCTCGTGGATATCGCCCGCGCCGAGCGAGAGGATGAGATCGCCCGGCTCCATCATGCGGCCGATATCGAACGCGATCTTCCTCCGCTCCGGCTGGAAGCTCACGCCCTCCTGCGCCGTGTGCGCGGCGATCTCATCCGCAATCGTCTGCCCGGTCACGCCGGGGATCGGCGTCTCGCTCGCGGGGTAAATGTCCGCCAGTACGAGCACATCCGTGTCCTCGAATGCGCGGCCAAACTCATCGCGCAGCGCCTGCGTGCGCGTGTAGCGGTGCGGCTGGAACATCGTGAGGACGCGCTTGCGCCCCGTGCCGCGCGCGGTCGCGAGCGTCGCGCGGATTTCGCTCGGGTGATGCCCGTAGTCATCCACGATCATGAACCGCTCCGAACGGTGCTTGATCTCGAACCGACGGCGCGCACCACGGAACGATTCGAGTGCCTCTGCGATTTTTGGAAATGGAACACCCAGCTCCGTCGCCAGCGCGATCACGCTTGTCGCATTGCTCACGTTGTGGCGTCCGGGGACATTCAGCGTGAGCGCACCGAGCGGCTCGCCGCGCCGTGTTGCGATGAAGTGCGTCTGGAAATCTTTCGGATGCACATCCTCGAACCGGTAGTCCGCGCCCGCAGTCGCGCCGTATGAGATCGCCCGCGGATGCGCGGCACAGATGCGCGTGGCGTGCTTGTCGTCCGCGCAGTAAAAAACGCTGCCAGTCGTCTGCCGGAGCAGTTGCGCGAAGGTGCGCTCGATGTGCGCGAGGTCCGCGTAAAAATCCATGTGCTCCTCCTCGATGTTCAGGACGATCGAGTGCTCCGGGTGATAGTTCACGATCGTCCCGTCGCTCTCGTCCGCCTCCGCGATGAACCATTTGCCCGCCGCATCCCACACCGCGTTTACGCCGAGGATCGGGATCTCCGCGCCGACGTAGTGCGACGGATGCAGCCCCGCCGCGCGCAGCACATGCGCGCCCATCGAACTCGTCGTCGTCTTCCCGTGCATTCCCGCGACGACGATTCCCTTTTTCTGCCGCATGATCGCCGCGAGCGCATCGGCACGCCGTACGATCGGCAGGCCGAGCTTCGTCGCGCATTCGTAGTCGGGATGCGCCGGCTTGATTGCCGAGGAAAAAATCACCAACTCGGAGTCGCGGACCTTTTCGGGATTTGCAGGCGAGGAAAAGTCGAGGCTGAGCGTCTGCAGGCGATCCGTCTCGATCGTCGTCGCCTTGTCGCTGCCGCTCACGCGATGCCCGAGCGCCATGCACAGTCCCGCGATTCCGCTCATGCCGGAGCCTGCGACGCCGATCAGATGAATGCGGCGTCCGCCTCCGGTGAGGAGTTTTGCGAGGTGTGCCCCGTCCATGTCAGCGGCCCTGGCCTCCTCTGCTGCGCGACGCGCGGAGGGTGAAAAATACGACTGCCGCGAAGATCGTGAAGACCCAGTTCCAGACGTATTCAGCGGTGGTCTCGCGGATTCTCAGTTCGAGGAAATCCGCGCGGAGCGAGTGCGCCGTCGCGAGGACGAGCGCGAGGGTGAATGCGATTCGGTGGGTTGCTTTCATCGGTTCGATCACGGTTTGGGATTGCAGGAGTTCAAGACGACATCGGCGACGCGCTCCGCGGCAGCGTCCGGCGCGAGCGCACGGCTGCGCTGCGCCATCGCCGCGAGGCGCGCGGGGTCCGCGATGAACGCGGAGATTTTTTCCGCGAGCGCATCCGGCGTTGCGTCGGATTCCTTCATCAGCACGGCAGCGCCCGCGTCTTCAAAAATCTTTGCGTTCGCCGTCTGATGGTCGTCGGCCGCGAACGGATACGGGATCAGGATCGAGGGCAGGCCGAAATGCGAAAGCTCCGCAAGGCTCGCCGCGCCGCTGCGTGCGATGGCGAGATCCGACGCGCCGTATGCCTCCTCCATCTTGTGATGAAACGCCACGACCGCCGCGGGCACACCCTCGCGTTGGTAAGCGTCGTGCATCCGCTGTTTGTCCTGAGCGCCAGCGAGGTGGATCACTTGCCACGAGCATGACTTCAGTCTCGCAGCAGCAGCGCCGACTGCGGAGTTGATCCCGCTCGCGCCTTGGCTGCCGCCCATCACGAGCAGCGTCGTGCGTCCGGGCTTGAGCCCGAATGTCGCGAGTGCGGCGGTCTTGTCCACCGCGCCCGTGAGCGCCGAGCGGAGCGGCGTGCCGGTCACCTCGCATTTTACTTTTGGAAAATGCTGCGCGCACTCCGCAAAGCCGAGCAACACCTTCGTGACGTACCGCGCATTGAGCCGGTTCGCGCGGCCGGGGATCGCGTTCGACTCATGCACGAATGTCGGAATTTTCCGCGAGCGCCCCGCGAGAATCGGCGCGGTCGAAGTGAAGCCACCCATGCCGAGCACCGCCGCGGGCTGCCACTCGCGGGAGAGCGCCTTGCACCGCCGCAGCCCTTTCCAAAATCGGAATACGAAGCCGAAGATTGCGGGCGAAAAAAGTTTGGGCATTCCGATGCCCGCGAGTTTCTCGATGCGGAATTCCTTCCGCCCCTGCGTGGCCGTCGCGTCAATTTCCTTTTCCGAAATCAGCAGCATCACCTCGTGTCCGCGCGCGAGCAGGATTTCCCCGACCGCCAAGCCGGGGAAAAGATGGCCGCCTGTGCCTCCTGCTGCGATGACGAATTTCATTCGGTATGCGAAGGGCGGAGCGGTGAACTGACGGTGATCACATTTGCGACGGGACTCCGGAAAGGCACCCCTTGCAGTCCGCCAGACGAAAGATTCCAACGCGCCACAGGCATCTGGCCGAGCGGCGCTGCGTCATCGGATGGCTGCTTGCGGTGTGTGCGGCGGTCTTTGTTTTTCATGGAGCTAGATGCGAGGCGTCTTTCGTTTCCGCAGGCGGACCTCAAAACTGACGCCATCGGGATCGGGTTTTTCTCCGAAGCCGCGGCGGTAGATGCTCACGAGGATGCCGATGCTCGCGAGGCAGAATGCGAGGCTCGATCCGCCGTAGCTGATGAATGGCAGCGGCAGTCCCTTGTTCGGCAGGCACATCGTCACGACGCCGATATTCATCGCTGCCTGCAACGCGATGAGCATCACGATGCCCACGCCGAGCAGCCGGCCAAAGCGGTCGCTTGCACGCATCGCGATCACGGTGCCGCTCACGAGGACGATGAGGAAGCAGAGCACGATGGTGAGCGTGCAGACGAGGCCGAGTTCCTCGCCAGCCGCAGGTAGGATGAAGTCTGTGTGCGCGTACGGCAGGTAGGAAAATTTCTCGCGGCCATTGCCGAGCCCGAGCCCGGAAAATCCGCCGGATCCGAATGCGATGAGGCCGTGCGCCTGCTGGTACACTTCCTTCGCAAACAACGGGTCCTCCGGGTGGAGGAATGCCTTCAGCCGGTCCAGGCGCTGCGGCATGAGCCGGATCGCAAGCCCAAGCGCGCCGACGCCCAGCGCAGCGCTGAGGCCGAGGAATGGCACGCGCGCACCGGCGATGAACATGAGCACCATCGTCGTGCAGAGCAGGAGCGTCGAGGTGCCGAGATCCACTTCGGGGACGATGAGGCCGACGAGGACAAGGACGATGCCCAGCGGATATACGAAGCCGCGGAGAAATTCGCGTGGCTGCATTTTCTCCCGTGAGTACCACCATGCGAGCGTGATGAGCACTGCGAGCTTCGCAAATTCCGAGGGCTGCAATGTGAAGCCGCCGATGCCGATCCAGCGCCGCGATCCGTTGATGCGTTTTCCTTTCAAAAGACAGAACGCGAGCAACACCGCCGCCAGCACGTAAAAGATCCACCAGCGCTTTTCCATCCAGCGGTAGTCAATCAGCGCGGCCAGCACGCACGCGCCCGCGCCGATGCACAGCCACATGAGCTGGCGCGAGAAGTAGTAGTTTGGGTCGCTCTTGTTGTCCTGCGCGTAGGCGCCCGTGCTCGTGAGCATCACGATCCCGATCGTCAGCAGCGCGGCGACTGCGAAGACGAGGAGGAAGACGTTGATTACGACGAAGCGCTTTTGCATCGGGGAATGTTCCGGCTAGCCGTTCTTCACGGGGATTTTCAGAGCCTGACCGGACTGGATTTTCTTCGGATCCTTGATGTTGTTCAGCTTCAGCAGATCCTCGTACGAGCAGCCGTGGTCGCGCGCGATTTTCATCGCGGTCTCACTCTTGCGGACGATGTAAATTTTGGGCGTCTTCTTGTCTGCGGTCGCCGGTGCCTTCTTATCCACAGGCGTCGGCGTGGTCTTCTGAGCAGTGCTCTGCGGAGGCTTGTCATTCGCGGCAGGTGTGGTCGCGGCGGTCGCGGGCTTCGGTGTCGGGTGCGGCGTCACCGTAGGATTTGCCGCGACGAGCGACGCCGCCGCAGGCGCGGGCGCGGGTGCTCTCACCGTCGGCGTTTTTGGTGACGGCGATTTTGGTAGCGTACTTTTCGGCGCAGCCGTCTGCGTGGTGTTAGGCTGCGGCGAACTGCTCTTGCGGCTTTCCTTGATCCGCGCAAAGGCAAACACGCCGACGACTGCGATGACGTGAAGCGCGAGCACGATGATGAACGCGCCGGAGAGGCGTGTGCTGTCCGAGTCGTCGTCGGCCGGCACCTGGGTCGTGGCCCGTGCGGCAGCGGCGTTGAACGTCCGGCTGCGGACGAAGAAGCGACGGAGTTTTTGCATTGGGTTTTTCATGGCTGGGATTCTTTTGGAGTGAGTGACTGGACGAGATGGCGAAATTGGTTCCCGCGGTCTGCGTAGTTGCGGAACATGTCGAACGACGACGTGCCGGGGCTGAAAAGGACGATGTCGCCGCCGTGCGCCTGCGAGTGCGCAGTTTGCACCGCCTTCTCGAGTGAGCGGCCGGCATTCAGGCACGGCACGCGCGGCGACCACAGGCGCTCGATGCGTTCCGCCATGTCGCCGAGCAGGACGGCGCAGCGGCATTTTTCCGCGACGAGGTCGGTGACGATGTCGAATTCGAACCCCTTGTCCTTGCCGCCCGCGATGAGCACGACCTTGCGCGTCTCGCCGGTGAGCGCCTTTTCGAGCGAGTCGAGGTTCGTGGCCTTGCTGTCGTTCACGTAGTCCACGCCGTCGAGGGTGCGGATGAGTTCGCAACGGTGCGGCAGCGCCCGGTATTCGCGGAGCGGCGGGAGCATTTGCGCGAAGTCGAGCCCCCGCGTGAGGCCCACGGCGAGCGCGGCCATGAGATTTTCGGCGTTGTGCGAACCGCGCAGATTCGTGTCGCTCATCTTTAGCACGGGCTTGCCCTGGAAACGGATCACGCCGTCGCGCAGCTCGAAGTCGCCGCCGCGCTCGTAGGCGCTGAATGTGATGCGCCTCGCCTTCAGCGCCGGGAGTCCATACGGCTGATTGCGCAGGTTCACCACGGCCCAGTCGTCCGCGGTCTGGTTTTCAAAGATGCGCACCTTCGCGTCGAAATACGACTGGAGCGTCGGGTAACGGTCGAGGTGATCGGGAGCGAAGCCGAGCCACACCGCGACGGTCGGGCGGAACGTCGTGATCTCCTCGAGTTGGAAGCTGCTGACCTCGACGGTCATCACATCCATCGCGCGGCCCTCGCGGACTTTCGCGGAAAATGCGGGGCCGATGTTGCCGCACGCGACGGTCTTAACGCTGCAGCTGAGCAGCATTTTTTCGATGAGCTGCGTCGTCGTCGTCTTGCCGTTCGTGCCCGTGATCGCGATGACCGGACGCGCACAGAGCACGAATGCCAGCTCGAGTTCGCCGACGATTGGGATGCCGCGTGCGCGGAAATTTTTCACCAGCGCCGTCGCGGGATCGATCCCAGGGCTGAGGATCGCAAGGTCGTATGCGCCCGCGTCGGAATCCGCCGGAGCACCCGCGATCATCTTCGCGCCGTCCTTTGTCAGTGCGCTGATTTTTTCGCGCAGCGCTGCGGGATCGCCGCTATCGAGCACGGTCACGCGCGCGCCTTCCGCGAGCAGCAGGCGCGTGGCCGCGCCGCCGCTCTCGCCGGCGCCGAGGACTGCGATGTGCTGGCCTTGGATCTTCATTTTCACCGGAGCTTGAGAGTGGCGAGCCCGAGCAGGGCGCAGATGAATGAGACAATCCAGAAGCGCGTCACCACGACGGTTTCATTGATTCCGGACAGCTCGAAATGATGGTGCAGTGGTGCCATGCGGAAGACGCGCCGGCCCTGGCCATACTTGCGCTTCGTGAATTTGAAATAGAACCGCTGGATGAGCACCGACGATGCCTCGACGACGAACACGAAGCCGATGACCAGCAGCAGCAGCTCCTGTTTCACGCAGATGGCCACGACGCCGATCGCGCCGCCGATCGCGAGCGAGCCGGTGTCGCCCATGAACATTTTTGCCGGGTGTGCATTGAACCAAAGGAAGCCGAGCGACGCGCCCGCGAGCGCCATGCAGAAGACGGTGAGTTCCGCGGCCTGCGGGTAAAACGGAACCTCCAGATATTTTGCGATGACGTGATGCCCGGCGACGTAGGCGAGCACCGAATACGCGAAGGTGACGGTGAGTGTGCAGCCGGTCGCGAGACCGTCGAGGCCGTCGGTGAGGTTCACCGCGTTCGACGTGCCAAGGATGATGCCCGCGAAGAACAGGAAGGTGACGATGATGCCCATGTTCGGGATGAGCATCTTTTTGTAAAACGGCACGTAGAGCGCGCTGGCCTGCCGCTGGAGCCGCGGGTCGGTGAGGAAAAAATACGTGACGCCCAGCGCGATGAGGAGCTGCACGAGGATCTTCGTGCGCTCGCTCACACCGGCGGAATTTTTCTTCGAGACCTTCAGGTAGTCGTCGGCAAACCCGAGCGCGCCCGCTGCGAGCATCGCGCCGAGCACGAGCCACACGAATGAGTTGTCCGGCCTCGCCCACAGCAGCGTGGAGAGGACCGTCGAGCCGAGCAGCAGGATGCCGCCCATCGTCGGCGTTCCGGCCTTCTGGCCGTGCAGTTCGGCGAGCTTGTGGACTTCGTCGGCATTGCGGATCGGCTGGCCGAGCTTCAGCGAAAGCAGCTTGCGGATTGTGAAATTGCCGAACGCGAGCGAGAGCACGAATGCGGTGAGCGCCGCGCCGACTGCGCGGAAGGTCACGTATTGGAAGACGTTGAACGCCTTGAAGAAATCGCTCGTCGCGTGTTCGGAAAGCCGGTCGAGATAGTAGAGCATCAGCAGTTCCTCCCTTCCATCGCCTGCACGATGCGCTCGAGCCGAGCGGATCGGCTGGCCTTCACGAGCACGGTGTCGCCGGGGTGCGCGATGCCGCGCAGAATGCGCGCAGCATCCTCCGCATCGGTGGTGCGGATGACTTCGCGCACACCAGAATTTTCCGCCTCCTCCGCGATCCAGTGCGCGCTTTCGCCGACCGTGATCACGCAGGAAATCTTTTCGCGGCCCGCGACTTCGCCGACGCTGCGATGGCCCCGCTCGCTCGTGTCTCCCAGCTCGCCCATGCCGCCAAGCACCGCGATGCGGCGGCCTGCGCCAGGCATGCGCGCGAGCGTGACGAGCGCGGCGCTCATGCTGTCGGGATTTGCGTTGTACGTGTCGTCGAGGATGCGGATGCCGCCGACGATCTTCTGCGTGAGACGGCCCGCGGTCAGGTTCAGCGCGCGCAGTCCGGCGGCGCATTCGTCGAGCGTGAGGCCGAGCGTGATTCCGGCGGCGCAGGCGAGGAGCGCGTTGCGCACCATGTGCTCGCCCGGCACGGGCAGTTCCGCCTCCACACACTGCCCAGTGGCGTGGAGGCGGAACTTGGTTCCCGCAGAAAGGTGTTCGATGTCCGTCGCGCGCACGTCGCCGCTGAGCAGTCCGGCGGTGATCACCCGCGCGCGGGTGCGCTTCGCGATCGAGGGTGTGAATGCGTCGTCCGCATTCAGGATGACCGTGCCGTTTTCACCGACGGCTTCGGCGAGCATCCCCTTTTCCTGCGCGATGGCCTCGAGCGTGCCGAGAAATTCGATGTGCGCGCCGCCGACGTTTGTGATGATCGCGATGTCCGGGCGCGCGATGGCGGCAAGCGGTGCGATCTCGCCCGCGTGGTTCATTCCGATTTCGAAGACGCCGACATCGTGCGTGCTGTCCGCGCGGAGGATCGAAAATGGGACGCCGAGGTGGTTGTTCAGATTGCCCGCGGTGCGCGTGACGCTGAAGCGCTGCGCGAGGACGGAGCCGCAGAGATCCTTCGTGGAAGTCTTGCCATTGCTGCCCGTGATGCACACCGAGGTGAGCCGCAGCGCCGCACGGTGCGCGCTCGCGAGCGATTGCAGGCCGCACACGGTGTCCGCGACGACGATGAGCGCGAATGCGGATGGCAGCCCCGCCATCTCACCCGTGACGATCGCTCCTGCCGCGCCGAGCCGCGCGGCGTCGGAAAGGAAATCGTGGCCGTTGAAATTTCCCCCGCGGATCGCAACGAAGAGATCGCCGGGCTTTAGCGAGCGCGAGTCGGAGGTGACATCGGTGATTGTCTGCGCGGGGTTTCCGCCGACGAGCCGTCCGCCGGCCCACGCCGCGATTTGCGAGAGGGGCGTGGCATTCATGGGCGGCGCTCCTCCCGGTTTTCACGCGGCAGGCGCGGAGGCGGCGGCTCGATCTCCGAGCGTGAACTGAGCGCGCTCGCGGCGATCGCAGCGTCGTCGAAGGGCACGGTGTAGTCCGCAAATTCCTGGTAAGTCTCGTGGCCCTTGCCCGCGAGGAGGATGATGTCGCGCGGCTGCGCCATAGCGATCGCGTGGTAGATTGCCTCCTTCCGATCCGGCACGCAGTCAGGGCGCAGGCGGCGGAAGCCGGGCTTGATGTCCTCAATGATCGCGATCGGATCCTCCTTGCGCGGATTGTCGCTCGTCACGATGGCGTGATCGGCGAGGGCGTCCACGGCGGCGGCCATCTTCGGGCGTTTCGCGCGATCGCGGTTTCCTCCGCAGCCGAAGACGACGATGATCCGCGCGGGGTTTAGCTCGCGCAGCGTCCGCAGCACATTTGTAAGAGCATCATCGGAGTGCGCATAGTCCACGAAGACACGGAAGGGCTTCTGCGCCACGATGGCCTGGAGGCGGCCCGGCACCGCGGGCGCGACCGCGAGCGACTGCACGGCCTTGCGCACGCTCACGCCGAGCGCGTGCGCGGTCGCGATCGCGGCGAGCGAATTGTACACGTTGAACATGCCGATGAGCGGCATGCGCACGAGGTAGTTTTTTCCCACCGCCGTGAGCTGGAAGGTCGTGCCTCCGAAATCCATCTTCACATCGCCCGCGCGGAACTGCGCATCGCGGCCCACGCCGAATGTGATCACCTCCATGTCGCGCGAAAGCCGGTCGGCAAGCTTCTCGCCGTGACGGTCGTCGCTGTTGATGATCGCGCGTCCCTTTTTCTTTTTCTGATCGCGAAGGCCCGTGAAGAGCGAGGCCTTCGTCTCGAAGTACGCATCCATCGTGCGATGAAAATCGAGGTGGTCCTGTGTGAGGTTCGTGAAAACTGACGCGTCGAACTCAACTCCGCGCACGCGATCCAGCGCGAGCGCGTGCGAGCTGACTTCCATCGCGCAGCTCTTGCATCCCGCGGAACGCATCTGCCAAAGCAGCTCATGCACGTCGGCGGATTCGGGCGTGGTGCGCGTCGCGGGCAGTTCGCGCTCGCCGACGACGTAGCGCACGGTGCCGATGAGGCCGCAGCGGAGAAAATCCGTGTCGAGGATGTGCTTAATGAGAAAGGTCGTGGTCGTCTTTCCATTCGTGCCGGTGACGCCGACGACTTTGATCTTCTGCGAGGGATGGCGGAAATATGCAGCGGAGAGATCCGCGACCGCGTGGCGTGCATTCAAGACCTCGATGGCCGCGGCGCGCGTGGTGAGACCGGGCTTCTCGCTGACGATGGCCGCGGCGCCGCGATCGATCGCGGAGTCAATGAACTCCGTGCCGTCCGCCTTCTCGCCGGGCAGCGCGACAAAGAGCGCGCCCTCCACGACCTTGCGCGAGTCGTAGCAGATCGCGGTGATGTCGCGGTCCAGCGAACCGCTTATCTTGACCGGCTGGATCGCTTTGAGAAGGACTTGGAGATTCATCGCTCAGTTTCGCCCCGATTTGGCGAGGATGAGGTTGGGATTTTTCTCCCGCTGGAGCAGCGCCGGATCGGGCGGGACCCCGAGATAGGTGAGAGACCGCTCCGCGATCGTGCGAAAAATAGGAGCGGCGACGAGGCCGCCCACGTCCTCATGCCCGGACACTCTTGCCTCGTCTATGATGACGAGCAGGCAGAACGCGGGCTTCTCCGCGGGTACGAACCCGACAAACGAGGTGACGTGCTTCTCATGCGAGTAATATTTTTTCCCCGTCTTCGGATCCTCAAGGAGCTTCTGCGCGGTGCCGGTCTTGCCCGCGGTGTTGTAGCCGGGAATGTGCGCCAGCTTCGCGGTGCCCTGCTTTTCGGTCACCTTGACGAGCGCGTCGCGGACTTTTCCCGCAGTGTCCTCAGACACCACGCGGCGGACTTCCTGCCCCTTGTAGGCGGCGAGGATTTCGCCGTTGTCGGCGCGGATTTCGTGAATGAGTTGCGGCATCATCAGCTTGCCGCCATTCGCGATGGCGCACGTGGCGGTGATGATCTGCATCGGCGTGGCGGCGACCTCGTGCCCCATCGCGACGCGCGTGATCGAGACGGGCTGCCATTTCGACCGCGGGTGCAGGATGCCACGGACTTCGCCAGGCAGCGCGATGCCCGTCTGCTGGCCGAAACCGAAATTGCGAACCCAATTGTAGAAGCGCTCCTGGCCCATCTGCACTGCGAGCTGTGCCGCGCCGATGTTCGAGGATTTCTCGATGATCTGCGAGACGGTCAGCGTGCCGTATGGATGATGGTCATGCAGGACGAGGCCGCCGTAGGGCCATACTCCATTGTGGCAAAAGATTCCCGTGTTCGGTGTGACGAGGCGGTAGTTCAGCGCACCGGCGGCTGTCACCATCTTGAATGTCGAACCCGGCTCGACGGTTCCCGCGATGGCGAAATTGAAACGTGCCTCGGGCTTCGCATCGCCGGCGTCGTTCGGGTCGTAAGTCGGGCGGTTTGCGATCGCAAGGATTTCGCCGGTCTCGGGCCGCATCATGATCACCGTGGCCTTCTGCGGGCGCAGGCGTTTGCACGCGGCTTCGAGTTCGGATTCCACGATCTGCTGTAGGTTCAGATCCACCGTCAGGCGCACGCTGGCTCCGTGACGCGGCGCGCGTTCCTCGCCGGTGAGGTTCATCAGTTCCTTGCCGCGTCCGTCCTTTTCAAAATAGCGCCAGCCGGGCTGCCCGGCGAGCCAGGTGTCCATCGAGCGCTCCACGCCCTCGATGCCGCGGAAACTGCCGACCGGCTTTTTCGGCTTCGCGGCGTTCGGATTGCTGTCCGCAGCCTCGGGGTTTTCGGGCTTCGCCTCCTCGTAGCCGTAAAACCCGACGACGTGGCAGAGCATCTGGTGCGCGGGATAGACGCGCTCGAAATTCTGTTCAAACGTGACGCCCTTGATGCCGGCCGCCTGAATTTTTTTGTCGAGTTCCGCCGCGAGATCCTCCGAGATTTTCTTTTTTAGCGGGACGTATTTCCGCTCGGGATCGATCCGCGAGATGACATCGTCCCTCGTCAGCCCGAGCGGTGCTGCGAGGATGTCGGCGATCTCTTCGGGAGTCTTCGCGTGCTTGGCGCTGGTGAGCAGGAGACCGTCGAGGATGACATTTTTCAACGGTTCGTTCCGCGCGAGGGAATTGCCGTTCACATCCTGAATCTCGCCGCGCCGCGCCGGGAGCACGACCTTCGAGATGTAGATCCTGTGCGCGATGGTCGCGTACTTGTCGTGCTGATCGATCGCGAGGAAGATCAGCCGCGCCGAGAGTGCGGTGAAGATGGTGCCCACGCCGTAGCAGGCGAGGCAGGCGCGGGACTTGAGGGACATCTCAACGCCCCTCCTCCGCGGTGACAATCGGCGTGCTCGCCGCCACGCGCGTGGCGGGCACGCTCACGACGAACGAGTCTTCGATCGGCTTGAGCTTGATGACGCCGTCGGCAATCGCCTTTTTCAGCGACGTGATCGAAGTGAGCTGCTCCTTCTTCGTACGGAGCGATTCGTTGCTGGTGTTCGCGGCGCTGATTTTTTTCTTCAGCACGGCGAGGTGCTCCGCACCCTGCTTGAGCTGCTGCTTGAGCATGAGGACGCGGATTCCGAACGTGGCCACGCAGATGAGCACGGCGACGAAAATGCAGATGTATGCAATGGGGACAGCTTGGGCGTAGCGGCGTGTGTTAGCAGGCATGGGGCAGGCGTTCGGCAACCCGGAGTTTTGCCGACCTCGCCCGAGGGTTGTCTTTTTGTTCGTCGGCACTGGCGACGATCGGGCGGGTGGTGAGAAGACGGAAAATGTGACCGGGATTGCGGCGCGGCGAGGGCCACTCGGGACGGTCGTGCCACTCGGTGGCGCGCTCCCGCATGAAATTTTTCACAATGCGATCCTCGCCGGAGTGGAAGCTGATCACCGCGAGGCGTCCGCCAGGCGCGAGGTGCTTGGTGACTTCGCCGAGCATCTCGATGAGCACTTCGATCTCGCGGTTCACAGCCATGCGCAGTGCCATGAAGACGCGCGTCGCGGGATGCGTGCGGCCCTTGCGCGGAACCACGCCTGCGACCAAATCGGCAAGCTGGAGCGTGCGCGTGATCGGCTTTAGCGCTCGCTCGCGGACGATCCGCGAGGCGATGCGCCAGGCGGCGGGCTCATCTCCGTATTCGCGGAAAATGCGCGTGAGCTCCTCATCGCTCGCGGTGTTCACGAGATCCGCCGCGCTCTGAGGCGCGTCCGGCGACATGCGTGCATCGAGCGGACCGTCGTGCTGGAGCGAGAAGCCGCGCTCCGGAGTATCGAACTGGTGCGAACTCACGCCGAGGTCGAACAGCGCGCCATCGAGGGAAGCGATGCCGAGTTCCGTAAGAATGCGGCTGACTTCGGAAAAATTCGCACGGTGCAGGACCAGGCGCGCGCCGTAGCCCGCGAGCTTTTCGCCAGCCTCGGTGATTGCCGCCGGATCCTGATCAGTCGCAATGACTTTCGCGCCCGCTTCGAGCAGAGCGCGCGTGTGCCCGCCGCCGCCGAGTGTGCCCTCGAAGAAAATTTTTCCGGGCGCAGGCAGCAGGTGCGCGATGCACTCCCCAAGCAACACGGGGCGGTGATAACCGGGCGATTGTGGATCGGCAGACATGGCGAATTCCTCCGGTTCGGTTGCGGTTTCGGCGCTGGAAATGTAATCCATCATACGCCGAGGAATTTCTTCACATCGAGGTGCGCCTTGCCCTTCGCCTTCGGCAATGCCCTGCGGCGCTTCCAGTCCTTGAACGTGTCGGGCCGCCAGATTTCAAAACCCGTGATCGCGCCGACGAAGACCATGTTCGGCTCGTCCGCGCCGATCCCGATTTCCTTGCACAGATCCGCCGGCACCGTGATGCGCCCCGCGGAATCAAGGAACACCTTCTGGCACTGCGAGCCGAGGTCGCGCATGTGCGAATTCTTCACCTCACGCGGGAGCTTCGGGTCGTTCAGGATTTCGGCGACTTTGCTTTCGTAATCCTGCCGCGGCATCGCTTTGATGTAGGACTCGGCGGAGCCTGAGATGAGGTAGAATTCCTCGATCTGCAGGCTCCGCCAATCCTTTGGCAGGCTGACGCGCAGGGCCGAGTCCAGCGAGCGAGGGTGCTCGCCGGAGAACATCGGCAGGGTGGGCGCGGCAGCGGTCATCGGGTGTTAGGTGTGGCTCGGGGTTGGCATTGGGCTGTCTTCCCAGAACGCCCCAGAGCGTCCCAAACTGGCCCACAGAGTCAATCCTAATTGCAGCGTCCTGTGCGATTTTTTACGATCGTGTGACGGCCCGGAAACCCCCGCGCAACGAGTGCCCCTCACCGCATCTGCGATGCGGAGCGCAGCGAGTGGAGCGCTGCCGTCCCCGACGGCCACAGCCAAAGCGCGCAGCGTCAGTTCCCATGCGCTTGCACTGCGACGCAACGAACGCCGCGGAAGAAAATCTGACGCCGCGCGTGGAGCGAGGTGGCCGCCGGGGACGCGCGGCGCTCCTATTTCTCCGCGAGAAAACTCCCCGCGCACAGCCGCGCATACACGCCGCCGCCCGCGAGCAGATCATCGTGCGTGCCACGCTCGACGATGCGTCCGCGCTCCAGCACGAGAATGAGATCCGCGTGCCGTACGGTCGAAAGCCGGTGCGCGATCACGAATGATGTGCGCTTTTCCATGAGCCGATCGAGCGCCTGCTGGATGAGCCGTTCGGTCTCCGTGTCCACACTCGCTGTCGCCTCATCGAGCACGAGGATCGGCGGATCTTTCAGCAGCGCGCGCGCGATTGAGACACGCTGCTTCTCGCCGACGCTCAGCTTCACGCCGCGCTCGCCGACTATCGTGTCGAGCCCTTCTGGCATCCGCTCGATGAATGCCTTCGCATTCGCGTCCGCGAGCGCTCGCCACATCTCTTCGTTGCTCGCATCGGGTTTTCCGAGGCGGAGGTTGTCGCGCACCGTGCCGTTGAAGAGGAAGCTCTCCTGCGTGACCATGCCCACCGCGGTGCGCAGCACGGCGCGCGGCAGATCGCGCAGCGGCGTGCCATCGATGCGGATCTCGCCGTCGTCGTATTCGTAGAAACGCGTGATGAGGTTCACGAGCGTGCTTTTTCCCGCCCCAGTCGGGCCAACGAGCGCGATAGTCTCGCCCGGTTTTGCGCGCAGCGAAATGTGCCGCAAGGTCGGCAATTCCTCGCTGTAGGAAAAGCTCACGTCCTCGAATTCCACATCACCGCGCACGGTGATCGCCGGTGCATGCTCCGCCTCGTCGGGCTCGGGTTGCGCGTCGAGGATTTCGAGGATGCGCTCGCCCGCGGCGCGGCCCGACTGCACGAGCTGGTTCAGCGAATGCAGCTTGCCGACCGGCTCGTAAAGAAATCCGACGAGCAGCAAAAACGCGGTGAATTCGCCGAAGCCCAATCTTCCCGCAACGACCTCCTGCCCGCCAAAACCGAGCATGAGCACGGAGCCGACCGCAGCGAGAAAAGTCATCGCGGGATTGTAGAGCGCCCACACGTGCATGATGCCCAGCGACGCGTCGCGCGACTTGCCGCTCACGTCGTTGAACCGCGCGTGCTCCTCGTCCTCTCGGACGAACGTTTTGATCTGCCGGATGCCTGCGAGGTTGTCGTGCAGCAGCGCATTCATCGCCGACGCCGCCTTGCGCTGCACACGGTAGCGCTTCGGCGCGGTGAGCGTGTACCAGAGCGCGCCGAGGATGAGGAACGGCACCGGAATCAGCGCAAGCCACGCGAGCTTCGCGTGGTAGTAAAAGAGCATCGCGCCCACGATGATAATTTGCAGCACGGCGACCGCGCCCTGCTCGATGCCGTCAATCAACATGCGCTCGACTGCCGTCACGTCCTCGAGCAGGCGCGTCATGATGTCGCCCGTCGCGCGATCGTCGAACCACCGCAGCGGTAGCCGCTGGATGTGCGAGTAGAGATCGCTGCGCAGATCAAAAATCACGCGCTGCTCGAAGGTGTTGTTCAAAATAATCCGCAGCGCATTGAACGCATCGCGCACGAAGAACGCCGCCGCGCCGATGCCGACGAGCCACCATAGCCGGTCGCCGCGCCCGCTGCGGATGTCGTCCACGACGAGCTGCGTGACCTTCGGGAAAACCGTGACCATCAGCGTCGAAAGAATCGCGCACAGCATCGTGCCCGCCGCCATTCCCGGATGGCGGCGCAGGTAGGCAAAGACTCGGGCAACGGTACGCATCGCGTCACTGTGCGGATTCACGCGGCGCGACGGCGAGCGGGAAAGAAGGGAAACTCGCGACGCATACGGACTCTGCTCCCATGAGACGCGACATCGCTCTCGGAAGCGCACGGCATCCGAGCACCAGAGGTGCGCAACATGCCAGCCCAGGGCAACGCCTTGGGAAAACCGCAAGAAGAACTAACCTGAAAGGGCGGCACACAAGTTGTCGCGCCCCTTCAGGGCTTTGTCGTTTTTGAATGCGATACCCAGGGCGGCGCTCGTGCCTCGCTTGCCCTGGGCTGGCATGTGGCCGGGCCTTTGGCCCTCAAGACGAGCGGCACTCAAGTGCCGCATAGGCATTACGCCAGCCCGAGTTTGCGGAAGGTGTCGTCCACCCAGCGGAAATGATGCTCCAGCGAGCAGAGCTTCGCGATTTCGTCCGGCGGAATCTTCGCGGTGATCTCCTCCTCGACGACGAGATTTTCCAACAGCGATTTGTCACCCTGCCATGTCTTCATCGCGGCGCGCTGCACGGCTTCGTAGGCGGTCTTCCGTTCGAGGCCGCGCTCGGTGAGCTTCAGCAGGATCGTCTGCGAATGGTAGAGCCCGCGCGTGATTTCGAGGTTCCGCTTCATGTTGTCGGGATACACGATGAGCCGGTCCACGAGCTTGCGGAGCAGCGTGAGCATGTAGTTCACGAGGGTGCACGAGTCGGGGAAAATCACGCGCTCGACGGAAGAATGGCTGATGTCGCGCTCGTGCCACAGCGCGACGTTCTCCAGTGCAGCGACCGCGTTGCTGCGCACGAGGCGCGCGAGGCCGCTGAGTTTTTCGCCGGTGATCGGGTTGCGCTTGTGCGGCATCGCGGAACTGCCCTTCTGGCCTGGCGAAAAGTATTCCTCCACTTCGAGCACTTCGGTCCGCTGCAGGTGCCGGAACTCGGTGGCCCAGCGATCAATCGAGGATGCGATGAGCGCGAGCACGGTGTGAAATTCCGCATGGCGGTCGCGCTGCACGACCTGCGTCGCGAGCGTCGCGGGCGTGAGGCCGAGAGTCTTGCAGACATTGGATTCCACGTGCGGATCGAGGTGCGCATGCGTGCCGACTGCGCCGCTGATTTTCCCCACGCGGATGCGCGGCTGCACCTGCTCCAGGCGCTCGAGCGCGCGGCCAAATTCGTCATACATCAGCGCGAGCTTCAGCCCGAACGTGATCGGCTCCGCGTGGATGCCGTGGCTGCGGCCGATCATCGGCGTCATCTTGAATTCCTTCGCACGCTTCGCGATCACCTCGCGCAGTTCGCGGAGATCCTTCAGCAAAATGTCCGACGCCTGCGCGGTCTGCACGGCGAGCGTGGTGTCGAGCACGTCGCTGCTCGTCATGCCCTGGTGCATCCAGCGGCACGCGGGGCCGACGTAGCTCGCGACGTTCTCCAGGAACGCGATCACGTCGTGATTCGTGCGCTTTTCGATCTCCATGATCTCCGATAGGACGAACTTCGCCTTTGCGCGGATCGTCTTCGCATCCTCGACGGGGATGTGGCCGAGTTCCGCCTGCGCCTCGCAGGCGAGCGTCTCGATTTCGAGCCAGATTTCGTATTTGCGTTGCTCTGTCCAGATGGCCGCCATCTCGGGCAGCGTGTAGCGTTCAATCATGAGGGCGCGGAAGATGTGAGCCGCGCCCGCGCTCGGCAAGCCGGAAGCTGCTCTGCAGCAGGGCTGCCGCATCAAAATCACGCTGGTGAGCCACAGCGACTCCCGGGTGGAGTACGCGACTCGCGTGCTGTTTCCGGCGACCCGCCGGAAACACTGCGTGGCGTGTAAGAAAACACACCGGACTTCCAAATTTGTGCGCTCTCAGATCTGAACACCGCTCAGGAACACGCGCGCATCGGGTGTCTGCGGCGGGTCGCCGCAGACAGCACGCAAGTCGCGTGCTCCACCCGGAAGCTTCCGCTCGCGGCTGCCGCGATTTTGAAGCGCCAGTCCGATGTCCCGGAGGTGCGGGCGTCAGCTCGCACCTACCGGGCTTGGAACGTAGCACGCGCAACTTCCGTCGCCGCGAGTTGCACTTCGCGCAGCGGCACGCCTGCACGCTCGGCAATCGCACGGCAGCTCTCGAACTCCGGTGCGATCTGCAGCAGGCGCTCGCCTTTGAATCCGAGCTTCACCGTCACTTCGCCGTGCACCGTCTTCACCGTCTCGAATTTGCGCGTTAGTTTGAGCCGCGCGATTTTTTCCACGCGCAGGCCGAATGCGGTCGTCTCGGTGAAAATGATATCCGCGATTTTTTCCACCGCGGCCTCGTCGCACAGTGCGGAGAGCATCGTGCCGGGGCGCGATTTTTTCATCTGCACGGGCGTGAACCACACGTCGAGCGCGCCCGCTGCGAGGAGCTGCTGCATCACCGCGCCGAGCACCTGCGGCGAGACATCGTCGAGATTGGTCTCGATGCGCGTGACGGTGTCGGTCTCGTAGCCGGGCATGGCGGCGCGGGTGAAAATTTACGCGAGTTCGCCGAGCACGGCGCGCAGGACGTTCGGGCGGTTCGCGAGTTCGCGCGTGCCGAGGCCGTAGCCGATGCGCTCGATTTTTATCGCGGGCATGAGGCCGAAGCCCGCGGCGAATTCCGCGGCGATGCCTGCGCCGGTCGGCGTGATGAGTTCATGCGGCTCGTCGATCTGTCCGAGCGGGATGCCCTTCAAAATCTCCATCGTCGCGGGCGCGGGCACCGGGAAGATGCCGTGCGCGCACTTCACCGTGCCGTGGCCGTCGTGCAGCGCGGAGACGAAGACCTTCTCGACGCCGAGCGCCTCGATGCCGACGCACGAGAGCACGATGTCCGCGATGGAATCGAACGCGCCGACCTCGTGAAAGTGGACATCCTCCACGCTCATGCCGTGGATTTTTCCCTCGGCCTCGGCGATGCGGCGGAAAATTCCGAGCGCGTGTTTTTTCACGAATGGCGAGAGGTCGCTGGCCTCGATGAGCGCGCGGATTTCGCGGTGCGTGCGGCCATGCTCGTGCCCGTGTTCATGAGCGTGTTCGTCTGTGTGACCGTGCTCATGGCTGTGCCCGTGGCCGCAGCATTCG
>Ga0208856_1000072_pt1 | contig 43870 bp, 64 predicted proteins | sample LakMenEpi13Jul12_FD_150690 | JGI IMG/M metagenome (GOLD analysis project Ga0208856, IMG submission 150690) | Freshwater microbial communities from Lake Mendota, WI - 13JUL2012 deep hole epilimnion (SPAdes) | ecosystem: Environmental > Aquatic > Freshwater > Lentic | place: Lake Mendota, Madison...
CTAGCCTACGGCCTGCCCTGCCCTCCCTCCCGCCGTCCTTGCTAGTGTGTCCTGCCGTCCTACCTACCTACCTACCTACCTACCTACCTACCCTACCTACCCTACCTACCCTACCTACCTACCTACCCTACCCTTGCTACGCTGTCCGCTGTCCGCTGTCCCATGCTGTCCTGTCCTGTCCTGTCCTGTCCTGCACTAATGAGACTAGGGCAAGGTATACGCATGGCATCGCTTACCTACTTGTGTAAGTCCTTGGTCATCAAGATAACTTCTTATAACAGCACTAGAAGATAGTGGAACCAATGCCATTGTTGCAAATGGCTTGCAAGTAAATTGCGCGAGGATGGCGCAGGAATCGTTTTTATTGTAAGGGAGGGTAAACCATGCGGGAGGAATTGCCCTGCATTCTACGGGGCGGGAAATGCGTTGCCTGTCTTGCGCCATGGTTCGCCAGTTCATTCCATGCCCTGCCCCTACCTTTCCCCTTCCCTCATTTCATTTTGTTCAGAAATAAATGAACAAACAACCCCAAGAAAAAGCGGGAGGATTTTCGCCCTCCCGCTTGTCTTGCTTCTCTCGCTTGTCCTATAGCTGGCGCATGGCCTCACGGATCGCTTTAAGGATTCGTTTCTGGATGCCTGATCGGTTCAGCCTAAAGGCTCCGGTTTGCATTGCAACCATCCCGCCGATTGAACCGCCGTCCGTCCCCCACACAGAGCCGCAACCGCCGGGCAGATCGTATATGACAGAGCAATCGCTTTCCGCATCTGCGAACGCTAACCCGTCGCCGATAGGGATGCGCTTGGAGAGTGTGAGGATGTCCGCTCCTCTTACCTCTATTGCCACTTGGTTGCTTCTGCATCTTTGCACGAATCGCTTGGCAATGTCGGCGGGTTTCGGTTTTTCGGTTTCCTGTGTCATTTGCATGATGGGCTTTTGCGTGTGGATTGTGTGCGTTCTCATTTCGTGCGGATGTTTGCTAGGGCAGCGTTTTCGGTGCGGGTGATCCTGCTTTTCATGGCGCGGATGCGGTTCGATTGATTGACTAGGGCGTCAAGGGGCATCTCGGAAAATGCCATTGCGTGAAGATCGTCCCGCATTTGATCTAGTTTTTGTTTCAGGTTTTCGATGGTTTCCATTGTGTGTCTTTTGGTTTTTTGTTTGTCGGGCTTGGCGTCTTGCCTGCCCTTGCCTATTGTATAGCATCCCGCGTGCCAACTTTCCCGCCCTATTGTTAACAGTAGCCTCCCCCCTCCTATCGGCAAACCTTGCCTAGCACTAGGCAATCTTTTCCCTAAAAGCGGCAAAATCTTCCCATGGCACGGAAAATGCTGTGCAGGGTTTCGGGCCTTTTGTGGGGTGCGCTGGACTTGGCACGGGGGATGCTATGGCTAAAGGTGCGGCAATCAAGCCGCGAAAAACCAAACAAAAAACCATGACAATAAATCAAGCAATCCAAGAAACCGCGCATCACTTCGCAAGTGTAGGGGAATACTCCCCCTCGCATTGTGATGTTAGATGCCTCATTAACGAATTGACCCAAGACAATGAAAGGATCGTTCGTGATGGATACAACCAAGACCTCGCCTTTAAGCGGGTGAGAAATATCCTTAAAACAGCATCCCTTCTTTATGTCGAATCTTATTTCCAACAATAGAAAAGCCCACACAATGAAAAACCTATCGCTTTATAATAAAATAGAATCCTTAAAATCCCGCTCCGCTTGGAGGCGCGGTGTTAATTCCTACGCTCTGGAATTAGTGGAATCAGCCGAAAACGAATTGAACCCCGAAAATGTGAAAGCCGAACTTTTGAACGGCGCACAAAGCTGGAAGCAATACAGCGAGGGCGGTTGCTCCCTCATATATGACGCCGATATCGCCGAACGGCTTTGCTCCCCTTCTGAGCTAAAGAAGAAGAAGGGCGGGGAATTGCAACCTAATTCCCGCGAAAACTGGCTTGATGTTCAAGCCCGTGCCTTATTCCAAGCCTTTAACCTTGTCCGCCGCTCCCTCTGAACATGAATAAGCTCCGCTCACGCATCCAATATAACAACGCAAAAGAATCCTTTTTCCTGCGCCTGTTAATCCTCACGCTCACCCTTGCAACTCTCACCTTTATTATCCTATGACAAAATCCCAAGAAATCGAAACACTCCGCGAATGTGCGGAAAAACTAGGCTCAAACTCCTATTGTGGTGATTGGTTAATTGACCAGCTCCCATTTATAGAAAACGACATGCGGTCTGATTTCCTCCCGCAAATGGGATGGGCAGACACGCGAAAACTGGAACAGAACACCCTTGCCCTTGCAAAGGAACAAGCGGCCCGAATCCTTAAGGATGCGGAGGAACAAGCGGAGCGCATCAAGAAAGACGCGCAAGAAAGAGCCGATCTTATTCGCCACACATTGAGACGCGAATTAGAAAAGGCTCTCGACACTCTGTGATGTTCCAACCCCGCGCATCTTAACGGGTGCGCGGCATGGAACGGCACAACGCCGAGCCGAAAAACACACAACACAACACAACATGAAAACAGACACACACGAATTCTTATCCGCTCTTCTTTTCGGTCAAGCACCGGATGAAGATGGCAACTATTCCATGGATCAAAAAACACCGGATGATTTCTCTCCCGCTTTCATCGAAGGCGCGGAGCAATTTATTGATGGATTCCGCGACTATTTAACACTCCGCGAAATTGAGGTTCCAGAATCAGATCGGAGCTTCGGCGCGAATGTTTATTTCTCCCTCTCGGGACACGGCGTGGGCTTTTGGGATTCCAGCGACACGGAACACTTGCAAGCGCATCTTGAATGCTATTCGGGCAGGAAATACCGCTTTGAAGAAATAGACCTGTCCGAAGATGAAAACGGAAAACTTGACCTTTCCTTCATTCCGTCCGCCATAGCTGAATATCGCACCCGCCTATTCTCCACAAAGTAAAACACACAAAAAAACACACACAAAAATGAATAAAACACTCCACACTCCCGCCCCTTGGGGATTCAAGCCAGTTGAAACCTGCAATGATAATTATGTGCATCATTACACGGAACAGGCTTGCAGTAGTTGCGGGTGCGAGCGTAACGAATCCCCAGATTCTCGATTAAATGAGATCGGAATCGACGATATTCTTCACCCTCACACGCCAGAAAGAAACGCACATATCTTGCAAAAGCTAATTGATTTTATTAACGAGGAACAAATGACGATGTTTGTTCAAAAAATCATATCGGAGGAACAATAAAATGAACACACTATTAAACGAAATCCACGATCTCATGTCTTTTGAGGTCAAGAACTCCAACCGCCACAACCTAGACGAAATCCGCATCACCATTCCACGCGCAAAAGCTCTCTGCAACGCAATCCGTGTTGCTAGGCACAACGCGAGAATGTCAGTCAGTATTGTTAAACGATAAACCATAACCTAACACAATGAACGCAATCGAAAAAACAGAACACACCTGCCTCCCTCCAGAGGCATACATTCGCCTAGCTAAAACCTGCGAAAACTACACGCCGAAATTCCGGTCATCCTTCTACCCACAACCTAAACCTAAAAAAACAAAATGAAACCAACACAAACCAACTGGACAAAACACACACGCAAACGGGGCATGACCTCCCGCGAGAAAAGACTGCTAACAGCATTGCAGGACATTGCCGCTATTGCTGTCGGCCCGAACGATGCACAGGCACGGGCAGAAATCATCAGCATTTCACTTAAAGCTATCGGAGTGTTAAAATGAACATTAAAATATCAAACAACTATCTATCATTCGACGGAAATCCTAGCGATGCAATTCGCTTCGTTGATGAAATACGCGAAACATACGATGAAGCTGGCAGAGATATGGGTAAAACGCTGAATGATTTTATATTCGCTATCGAAGTATCATTGCAAAACGCAGGATATTTAGACGAAGACTTCAACAAAACACAACAACCAAACCAACACTAATATGAACAAACCAGACATCATCGACCACGACATCAACAACCCTATCGAACCCCGTCCCTGCGACCACTTCACGGACATCTACACCCTTGAAGCGGAGCTATACGATACGGGAAACTACGCAACCATTGCGGAAGCCCGTCAGCATAAGGCTACCCACTTCACAGGGCTAATGGACATGGGCTATTCTGCCATCCTTGACGGATTGTGGGCTATTAAAGCCGCCCTCAACTGCGTTGGAACCAAACCTAACGAAATCGGATGCGAAATCATCGTCAATGGCAATCGTTGCTTCACCGACATTCGGCTGAATCAAATCGACGATGCCCTCAACACCCTCATCAAACCAAACCGATTCAACAGCTAAACAAATATGGAACCGCAACTATACATTCGATTCAGTATCCGTGGAGCAGTAGGTAGCCGAGAAAGAATGAATATAACATTCCCGCTCCGTGGTGCTTGGCAAGAAGGCTCTAACGACCTTCATGTTGCCTTTGCATACAAAGGGGCAGACCCCGAAGACGGGTGCTGGTATCACCCAGCAGTTGACAAGAAAACTGGCGATTACCTGCTACCTGTCCCCGATTGGGCGAAAGACGAATATGCGATTGTTTGCCGCAAGTCTCCACAAACCGGAGCTACGACAAAGTGCGTTCTTGCTTACTGCATGGAATGGGTAGGATTTCTTCCGCACATAGATAACGAAGAACTTGCTACACCATTATACATAAAGCAGGTAGAAAGGTTCTGGCATTCACCAAACATCTAAATAAACACACTATGAAAAAGATACTAACAGCACTAGCCTTATCACTCATCACCCTAAATGCAGACGCTAGATTCTATGAACGGATATGCGATCCGGTCTTCACGGACTACTGGCAACGCAAAGCGTATGACCAAGGATTCAAAGACGGCTACGAATGCGGATTCAATTACAACGATTACCGCAAGGAACTAGACAGAATCGCATACGAGATTGGTTTCATCGACGGATGCGAGATGTTTGATCGTGTCCACAGGATCATCAGAATTAAATAAAATGGTTATCCTATCTACAACCTACGAGAATCGGGCGTTTGATTCCCTGCCACTCGCCGAGATTTACGGAGTCGAGCGCATCAAGGACAACTGCTGTATTATGACAGAAGACGGCAAGGTTCTGGCATACAAACGGAAAGGAGGAACGAATGAGTTCACGCGCATCAAGCGGGATTCGCAGGAAGATTGAACTGATAATAAAACTCAAACAGAAAATCGGATTGCCGATAGGTGATGTCTGGAACTACCGAGAATCCGATGCAGATAAAGTAATCTGCCTGCTAAAAAACTACGCAAGAAAAATATAACACACAACAAAACGGGGATTGGCCTTAAAAACCAATCCCCTTTTGCTTTTACTTCTTGGCAGTCTTCGCTGACTGCTTAAACGCTTTCGCGGTAGGTGCGCCCTTACTCCCAACCTGCCGCATCCTCTCGTTACTTCCAGCCGCGATACGATCACGCTTGGCGTTGATGTTTGCGTATAGTCCTTTATTACTCTTCAATTTCCTTCACCTCCCCCATGCTTGGCATTTCCAGCCTGTCATTAACAAGCTGGATCAAAATTTGGTTCTTCTGATCGTCGCCGGAAAGCTCACCGGAAAGTCGGCTGTCTAGCTCGATAGCTTTTAGTTTGTCCCCAATCTTCGGGCCTTGCAAACTCCGATTACCCTCTCCATCCACGGACAAAGATGCAATCGGAGACTCCTCGGTGATGTCTGCTGGCTTTGATCTTGCAACATCAGCAAGCAAAGAACGCTTCTCGGCGATGCTCATTGCGTTCTGAACCCAAACAGACTCCTTCAACTCCTCCATATACTTCTGCACATGAGGTCTGTTTTCAATCTTCGCACCACGGATTGCCGCATATTTTCCATGCGTAGCGGCGTAACCAGACGCTTCGTATGCCTTGGCGAGACTCTTCCCGCGAACTCTCTCCATGCAGTATCGCTTCTCTCCCTCTGTCAACTCTCCGTTCTTTCGTTTAGGCATCTTGTGTAATTGCAGTATCTTGTGGGTTGATCAGGTTAGGAGACTCGCAATGCCAAGTCAAATTCGCCATGACCTTGTATTTGGGAAGGGGAGATTCGCTATTCGCAAATGACGGATCATGCCAACGGATTCGATTGTTAGGCATGGCCGCGATCTGCGAGCTTCCATCCTCCAGAAGAAGAAGATGGTAACACTTATGCTGAACTGGCGAGAGGCTGTATCCGTTGTCGGTATGATCTAATGTGAACCAATATCGTGCAGGAATCTCTTTACCGCTCCTGCTACTAAATGTGCAGGACATCTCGCGGAAGTAGGAATACTGGCAAACTGAAAACTCCCAGCCCATGCAATCCCACATTTGCAGGTCTTCAAGCGGATGGTATTCATCACCCGGTTTGTCGTGATACAGGTAGTGCAATGGTATCCTTGCCCATTGCGCTCCGCTTTCGCACAGGATGGAGAAATGCAAGGCGCGAGACGGGATGGATGTAACACCCGTTATAACGCACGGCTCTGTCCCTGCCTCCATATCAAGCCCGTAAAGAATTTCCTTCTCCACGAACCCGTAAATGTGTTGAGGAACAGATGCGTTGAGCGTGTGCATTACTTCAAGCCAGACTTAATCTTTTCCAGATTTTCTAGGAAAGACTGAACACTCTGGTTGCCTTGGAAGAACTCCGCGAACGATGTCAGGTATGCGTCTGTTAGCAGGCACAGGAAACGAGCCTCATCGAACTTCTCGATTATCTCTTTCGGGAATTGATAGCCAAGCGGTGTGCCGTCTTTGTCTGACAACTCACTATCGTTCAGCTCGATTGTCTTTTGGATGCTTGCCGCAATGTCTTTGAGCGACAAGATTCCAGCCTCGCCCATCGGGCCTGTTTCAATTTCAATTTGTTTGCTTTTGTTTTTATTTGTCTTCATTTGGAAAGTTTCTTTAGTTCTTGAATTGTATCCTCGTCAAACAAACCAGCCTTGCCAGACTTCTCTAGAGATTCATGTTCCTTTAGACGATCTCCGATGATTAACTTGATTGCTGATCTAGTTTCTTCGCGCAACTGGTGGAAAATCTTCACCAGTTTACCGACGAAGTGATACTGGTCCAGCTCGCCTGCTCCACCGCCGATGTTGTATTGGCTGGCAACGATCAGCAATTCCTCCGCACTACCGAACTCCTTAATCCACGGAGCTTGCTTGGGAGCCTTGCCTAGCGGTTCCTTTCCCTGCTCCATGCGGACATGGGAGCGAGCTTCTAGTGCCGTCCAGCCTTCCTTGCAGGCTTTCTCTACCAATTCGATAACCTTCTTGTTGTTCTCTTTTTCATCTTCCGAGTATTTAGAACAAGCAATCTCGACTGCTACTGTTGGAGAAATCTCCGAACGATACTTAATAGGAATGCGTTGCGCTGTCCTTGCCCATGCGGATACATGAGAGTAAGACAGCTTTAGGTTAGCCGCGATTTGGGTTACGACATTTTCGTATCCGAGCGCATACAGATGACGAATGCCTTCTCCAGCAAGCCACATACCTTTGCTGGACATATCCACACCGAGTCCGATAGCCGCCGCATAATCCTCTGGACATGGGATAACGCCTTCGCGTGGGGTGAATTGAGTTAGATTGTTGAACTCATAGCGTTCTGCCAAGGCCGAATAACCATTGTGCATTCCGGTTGTGATCGCTGCCTCCAGAATACTCTGCTCTGTTCCTTGCTTTAATTCTTCCTTAACGATTGTCATCTTTAGTTCCCTTGCGTCGATCTCCCCGCGATCAAATGCGAGGATTGCACAGGCTTCTTCCAGCAACTCAAAATGATTTGGTGGTGCGTCCTCGTCAATCATATCGTCTTGTTCGCAGACCTTGATAAGACGGAGTGCTGTCTTCACATCTGTTTTGTATTTAGCAGAAAGCATTTCCGCTAATTGTGTGCGCTCGATTATTCCTTTAGGGGTTTGGAATGAACCCTTTAGTGTTGTTGTCATGTGTTGGTTTTTATTTTGGTTTTTGTTTACTCAGGTATCGTTCAACAATAACGCGAACCATACCGGAAAGGCTTCTGTGTTCAGACTTTGCTATCTTGCCAAGCGATTTCTTAATATCGTTGGTGACATAAAGTCCAAGGAAAGAATCGTTGTTATTCGTTTTCTTCATCAATCATTACTGCGTTGCGAACATCTATGTAGGTATCAATCAAATCTTCGTCATCAAAATCATGCGTCACCTTGAGATTGCTTTCGGAAATTACACGGATGTCTCTTTGAAATTTGTCTTGAGGGGTTGATTGGATATGGTCAACAACCTCGTCTTCGCCCTTAAAGAACTTGGCGAATGTGTAGTGATCTTCGTTGATCTGCTTCGTTAAGACTAGGTATTCCATAGGATTATTGCGAAGTGTGGGCGGGAGGAAAACCATTAACTCCCGCCCACTTGTCGCACAACAAATTAGAATGCTTCAGGCTGTTGTTGCCGAGGCTCCGAGAGTTTCAAGGAATAATACTTCCCGTTATCGTTTGTCTTCTCCCAGCCTGCAAGCTCGTAATCCTTACCGCCGACATTGATTTTACCTTTGATGTCGGGATGTTTGTCTTCCTTCTTGAACTTGTTCTTCGATAGGAATCCGCTGTTTTCTTTAGCCATATATTTGATTTAGTTAATGTTACTCTGCAATAGCTTTGTAAGCTACGATTGTTTTCTTGATAGCATCCATGCCATCGAAAAGGAATAGTGATGAAGTGTTGTCGCTCATCTTGAAGAAGTCTTTAGCCTGCGCTGGAACACGCTCGTCTTTGGCCCACTTGTGAGATTCAAGAAACTCTTCTGGCGTGTAACCGAGCTTCATCAACTCTTGGAAGAGTGCCTGATGATTCTCTCCGTTGAATTTAGATGCCACTTCTTTCGCTTTAGGAGCCTCTGTAGGCTTCTTTTCCTGCGGCTTGGCTGGCTCTGCCTTCTGGACGGGCTTCGGAGATTCTACGGGCTTCTGAGCTGGAGCGTTCCGACCCATTGCCGCTTCCCCATCGTCGTCGTCAGGGCAAACCATAGTGACAGCTTGCAACGCATAACGGCGAGCATACGAAATCAGCGAACCGATTCCTTGCGGATCGTCTTTCGCTGGCTTCATGTATGTCCGGCTCTTGATCCATTGTCCCGAGCCGTGCATCAACATGGTTTCGACATAGTATCCAGACTCGTCGTGAGACGGAAGCTGGACAACACTCAAGCCATGCTTTGACAGGATAGGACGGGTAGCTTCCCATACTGCCGCGAGAGAAGCGTAGTTTGATTTGAAGAACGGATTCGCGGAATCCTTGTGGACTGTGCCAACCTCCGCTTGCGCCTTTGCTAAAGCGGCTGCGAGGTCGCCGATGTTTTCAGATTGTGTGTTCATTGAGCATTCAGATTAGTTTTTCTATCGGTAATGTCAAAATAATTTTTAAGATTTTTTTTCTTGAGGCAAAGATTCCATCACCTTTGCATACTTTAAAGCCCAATCGTCTCTCTGCTTGAGAGCTGATGTGAGCCTGCGTTTCAAAGATGCGATTTCTTTTTTTAGTTCTTCGTTTGTTTCCATAATTAGTCGTGCGATTCCCCATCGTGGATGGTGTCAATACCGAAAGACAGGTTGAGTTTTGTCCAAGGCCCATCCTTATCTGTTCCGTCAGTAACCCAAGCTCGGAAGCCACCAGTAGCGCAATCTTCTCCTGCGATTGCTTGCTTCATCAATCTCCTAGCCTCTTGCCGCAACTCACGCTGATCTGGAACACCATTTTCTGATCGCGCCCATATCCAATCGGTGGCTGACATCATTTTCCCGACTTGATAGAAATCAAAGGTGTCCATGATCTCGTCCAGTTGGTTGTTCAATACTTCTTGTCTTGTCATGTTATTTCTTTGGGGGTTGATAGCCTGTGCTGAACTGCCAATACTTGCAGATGTGGGTGAAGGCTTCGTAGTTTTCGTTAAGAGTTTTCTCGTCATACCAAGCCTCACCGATACGCCCCGGCTCGGTTGTCGAGATGTAAAGGTTGACTCCTCTTACTGCGCCAGCGACCTTGGCGTATGCGGCGATCTGCATTGGCTCCTTTGCCCAAGGCTTGATGTCAAAGTCTGGCTTGGTCTTGCGGCTCTTGTAATCCAAGATATGCAACACACCATCCTTCATAATAAGTGCGTCTGTTGTGCCAGCGTAGCCAACTTCGGGAGACACTAAACGCAGTTCGTGCTGTAGGAAGGTGACATTATTCTTCTCCACCCACTTCTTGACTGGCTCGACATAGCACTCCATTACGGGATCGTATGGCTCGCCTTGGAAGTGGTTCTCTAGTGCCTTGTGGATGTTCGTTCCGAGGTCTGCTGCATCGTCAACCTGCTTGAATGCGTCTTGCATAATGCGGGAACAATACTCTTCGTCGCTCTCGTCTTGCTGGCGAGGAAGGGTAAGACTTGCCATCAGAACCTGCTGTTGTTTCCAACGGTCAAGCTCCGGTGATGCGAGGCACTTGAAGATTGTTGTGACTGACGGCAGTAAACCGAGTCCTTTTGCGTCTCGCAATGTTGTCTTGCGGTATCCGCCTTTAGTTTTATTTGGGACTTCAAAGACTGCTTTGCCTTTTAGGTCGTAGTAGTGTCCTGATTCGTTCATGTGTGTGTTTCTTTTTTTTGTTATTTACAAAATTTAATGGAATTATCGTTCAACAATAGCGCCACAAGTATCAGTCTCAAAGACAGTAACCTTTGACACATTGCCCAATTGATCGTTTGCTTGCTTAAATATCCAAGACGCAATGTATTCAGATGTTGTTGTTCCAACAAGTATATCGTTTATAACCGAGTGATCTAGTTTATTAATTATTGGATTAATTCTTTTTTTGATCTCGTTGAAATCAATGACCATTCCGAGTGCGTTTACTTGCCCAGAGCATTCTATCCTCACCTTGTAATTGTGTCCATGCATTACAGAGCATTGGTGATCTGGTATATTTAGATAATGCGCCGCGCTAAATGTGAAGTCTTTGAATACTGTAGTTTTCATTCTCTTGTGCAGGTTATTTTGATTCTGTAGTGCCATCCGATTACTTCTACCTTTGCTCCGATCTTGGCGCGGAGATGGTCTGCCAAGTCTTCTTGGTAGATTTCTTTTGGCGAGTTAGCGAGGATTTCCATCAAATCCTCAACGATGAGCGTGTTGTGGCTCGTTATCTTGATCTCGTAAGTATCTATCAGTTTTCCGTTCGGGCAAGCAGCCCGGTGCGTAGTCTCGTAGGTGTTCATATTAGCTTGGGTTGGTTGTGAAGTTCGTAGATTGCTTTTCGCATGTGGGTGTATCTGCCGAGTCCTGTTCCGTCCAGACTATCAACGCCGAAATTCTCGAAATACTCAAATCGTCCGGGCGTGTTTACTCTTCCGACATGAACCCACTTTTCTAGGGCTTGTGCAGCTTTTATGATTTGAACGACATGGTTTGACATCTTCCATTGGGTTGTGCCGCCGATGAAGATAGCCGATACTTCATCCCAAGGAATCTCCAAGTCTTCCTGACCATCTTGGCACACGAACGCAAGAGGAAAATCTATTCTATTCTTCCACCTATGAAATACCTCAATGGTTCTCCGTGCGCTACCAACTATATCTGGAACAGCTACCCATCGACATAGATGCTTTTCCGGTTTTTGCCTTTCCAATAAAGTAAGGAAACCTTTTAATTCAAATGTAGCGAATGCTCCATTGTCGATACAATAATGTTTATTTGGTGCTTGGATGGCGCGTCTAGTTAATGGAGTTATCAATTGTTCTACCTCGCATCCAATCTCGTCTTGCGCTTTTTGTAAGCTCCCAGATGTATCCAGCATTACAATCATATACTTTATTTGCGTAGGATAAAATTGGTGATGTTTCCGAGAATAGTGACGAATATGAGTTGTGCTATATACCATTCCCGCTTGATGTAGAGCCATGTCATCTTGCCTGCGTATTTGAGTTGGATACCCACAAGTTTGAGGGTCGTGTGTTTCATAGGTTTCATTACTTTGGTTGGTTTGTTTTGGTTGGTCAACGAAAATTAAAAATATCCGTTGGTTTTTTTGAATGCGATGAACTCGACTAGCCAGCGGTCTTCTACCGTGGTTAGGTAATCCCGCTGAATATCCGTTCTGTCCATGATTCCGTGGAGCCATGTCCAGAACTCGTCTGTCCATCCGTTTTGTCTGACTGCTTCTGCTGGTGTCATCCTGCCTTTCGGCGCGGAAGATTCTTGTTTAACAATAGTCTCGTCCTCCCATCTGCGTTGGTTAAGCCATGTCGCAGGGTGGGGAATAAATTGAGGATCGCTCCAAGTCTTCTTGTGCTTCTCTAGGGCTGGTAGAACTTGCTCTAGGTTGCACTTGTTTTTGTCCCATGCTTTCCGAGCATTTGGCTTGGCTACTTTCTTCGGGTATGAGGAATAGAATGAATCAAATTCCTCGCTTGAGGCTTTCAATTCTTTCTTCTTTTCATCACGCTCTTGTATTTGTTTACCATTAAAAGGTATTTCATTTACCATTAAAGGGTATTTGTCTGAGGTTTTTCCACCCTGTGGGATTTCCGTAGTGTGGAATTTCCCTAGGGTGGAATTCATGGCGTATCGAACCTTTACATACCATCCATCTATTCGGTTTTCTTCAGTCCTAACTTTTACATCCGAAATAAACCCCTCCTCTACAAGTTGGCTTTTTGCTCTTGAGAACCTATCTCTTCCCCAGTCTAAGGCTTTCATGGCATACTCAGAGGTGGCAAACACATTGCTGTTCTTCTGCCATTTTCTCACATAACAATAAAAGGCATACAGAGCAATGCAGTCTCCGGGGCTTTGCATCTTGAGCAGCCTGTCCATTGATGGCTTCGTAACTCCGATCAGTATATCTTCAATGCTTCCATCGTGCATTGTTTCGCATCGTTCGTATTGCTCAATTTTATATTCCATACAAAGAGGGGCCACCCCCCGCTACGGTTGAAGACCGATTGATTGTCGGGTGGAAATATTCCGTAGCGGAGAGGTGATATATTTATATTTCGATTTAATCTTCAGTTGGCATCCGTTTCCACACGGACGACTGTATCGCTACAGCAACTCAGACTCTACACTCTCTCGGTGTAGTGTCCAATCTTTTTTTTACAGGTCGGAATATTCTCTGGCGATTGCGTATGCCTGCATGATCTTCTCGTTGGCAAGATCAATTTCATCAGCGGCATAATTGATCTGATCTCGCACGGTGTAGAGCATGGCAGACTCAATGAGTCGAATAGATTCTTCTAGGTAGGTTTTAATTTTTTCTTCTGGCTTCATAGAATTTGAATGTTGACACAACATGAAGTGGCATTCAAGTTGGATGTATGAACACATACGAAACATCCTGCATAATGTCTATGCCGGAATCCGAAGAAGGCTGGAAATATAATGTCCGTCCAGCCGATGAGCCAGAACTAGCCAGCCCCGGACTGCTGACTATTTGCGAGATGGATTCTTTACGATCCGAGCTACGCAACGAAAGGTATAAGCGAATGCTCGCAGAAGGTGAGGTTGCACGAATGAAGTTTGAACAGGCATGGACTCCACACCAATCGTTTCTTGGGTTCCCGCTCCGCTCATACGACTCAAGCGATGACGACTGCAAGCGCACTAGCTATGAGGTCAAAATTGATGGCGTCTGGTGCGAGGTTGTCACTTCTGGACTGAATTTCGATACACAAGAAGCAGTCGCCACGATCTGTCAAATCCTAAAGAATAAAGCGAAATGAAAACCGCAAGCGATCCAGTAATAAAATTACTGGCTGGGATGATGCTTTATGCGGTGGATGATGTTCGCAAGAAAGTTCCCTCTGCATGCCCAAGGAACGAGAGAGAAGAAGCGAAGCGAACTGCAAGAGATTTTTTCAACACAAAATTCTACGAGGCGTGTTGCGATATGCTGAACATCCCAGCAGACCGAGCCAGAACCAAGGTTCTCTCGGAAGAATCAACCGAGGAATGGAAGCCAAACGATGAACTGCCCGAACTGCCAATCTAAAACTAAAGTCATCGACTCTCGCATTGCTGGAGACAGGACCGTTGTTTCATCCGAGCATGAATATAGCGGCCCCAAGATTCGTCGCAGGCACAAATGCGACAAGTGCAACACTAGATTTTCCACGATAGAAATTATCTGTGAAATCATCCCCCCGAAATACAATCGAAATCGAAGGCTCGATTGGAAAGAACAAAGAACAAAAGCAACACCCGAACCATCCGACTGGTTGGAACGGATCAACCAGAAACTAAAAGAATGAAATACGAAGAGTTCGTTACAGCCCTTGTTAAAGACGGGGATAAGATTAAATCAGAACTAACAGGCAACGAGTGCCACACAATCCACATGATTATGGGAATCTGCGGTGAGGCAGGGGAGCTACTGGATGCGGTGAAAAAAGCAGTCATCTACCGCAAGCCGCTTGACCGAGTTAATGTCATTGAAGAACTAGGTGACATTGAGTTTTACCTTGAAGGATTCCGTCAGTCAGTTGGAATCTCGCGTGATGAGACAATTAAAGAGAACATGGACAAACTTTCCAAAAGGTATTCCAAAATCCAATACACAGATGAAGACGCACAAACCCGCGCCGATAAGCCCTGATACGGTCCTATTGGTATCAGTTGTTTTTATTTGCGTTATTTATAAAGTTTTCTTGGAATGATTCTACATCCGTTTATTGGCTTGGATGATTCTGGAAAACTACGAATACATATATCGCCGTTCAAACTTTACCCATTGAGTCCAATGCACAAGCGCAAGGATGACTTCCCTTCTGGATGCGATGGTATTGTTGAACAAGACATTGAAGAAGTATTACAGAAGATGAAGGATTACTTTCAAGAACATGAAGCGAGGAAGCCTAAAAAGAAATAAGCCGCTCAACAAAATCTCCGACAGGCAGAGAGGTAAGCTAAAGGAGTATTCTGTTGTAAGGAAAGAATATATGATGCTTCATCCGTTCTGCGAAGTCTGCGGACAACCAGCAACAGACATACATCACAAGGCAAAGCGAGGAGCCAACCTGTGCAACAAGGATACCTTCTTGGCGATTTGCCGTATATGTCATACAAAAGCGCACGACAATCCAGCTTGGGCAAAAGAAAATGGCTACACATCCTAAAACAATATTCGCAATAGACCCCGGCCCAGAGAAGTCAGCATTCGTTCAATGGAACGGAAAGGTTATCGACCACGGACACATCGACAACTTTGATATGCGGCAACTCTTGATCGGAAGGGAGTATGACATCGTAGCCTGCGAGATGGTAGCCAGCTACGGCATGGCGGTAGGAGCCAGCGTGTTTGATACTTGCCGATGGGTAGGTAGATTCACTGAGGTTGCTAGGACGGATACAATCCTGTGCTACAGGAAGGACATCAAGATGTTCCTATGCAAAACGATGAGGTCTAAAGATAAAGACATCCGACAAGCATTACTGAACCTAGTAGGACAACAAGGGACTAAAGATAATCAAGGTCCAACCTACGGATTAAAATCTCACACTTGGTCAGCACTAGCCGTTGCGGTGTATGCAGAAAACAAATTGACTACGCTAAAGCATTAGTTAATGTTGTCTCACCCCTCGTTCAGCGTGGGTGTTTCATGTGTGTTCATAGGTGAAGAGGGGGGCGCAAGCTCCCCTCTTCTATTTTAGTCTGTAGAAAATAATTTGACGGACTGAATTATCGCTTACAACCGAGAATATCTTTTTATCAATTTTTAACTTCTTCATTCTATGTGTCGCTCCACCTATCGACAGCTTGAGGTTCTCAGCTATTTCATATACATCAATCCACCCCTTATCCCTTAATTCTTCCTTTTCGTATGTTTTGTTTTGATTGAAAAACTCCTGCCAAGCATTCTTTATATTGGCAACATCCACGGGTTGTTTCGTTTTCTTTCGCATAGGTTTACTGTTATTTGTGTGTCTGAATAATATCCGTAGCCAAACCCTTGGCTCCAAGAAAGTGTCTGTCTTTTCGTCTTAGCGTAGTCCGCATCAAATCGCATAAGCATTCCAACGGAATATCCGGCAGCTCCGTTAAGCGTTCTAGCCTGCTCTATACCGACTCGGTGGATGTGTCCCATTACACAGGAGCCAAATGTTTCAGCATGATCTCGGATAGCCGCAACATTAAACATGAAGCCGTGGATGAATCTTGTTCCTCCAATGATAGGATGGGATTGCATATCGTATGAATACAGCCTCGCCTTGAGGTTCTTTGCCGTCTTCTCGATCTCTTGTATGACAAGTGTGGATGCATGGGCAGCTAGAGCATTCGGCGAGCTAGCGAGGCGAAACAAGCGATCTTCGTGGTTTCCGTAAAGGATGTGGTTAGGTCTAAACTCCTGAAGGAAGTCAACACCAGCCGCCAAATCTTCAGCTACAGATGCAGCCCTGTCCGAAGCATTAGGATCATTCATCGCGCCAGAGCGAGCTGCTGCCATATCCACGAAGTCTCCAAGGTGAATCGTTGTATCAGGCTTGAACCTGTCCTTAAAAGCAAGGACAGCATCCCTAGCCTCTGGGTCAATGTGATCTCCGTGGGAACAGCTAACCGCCATCCACTTCTTCCATTTCTTTGTGATGTTGAACGGCTGGAACCGCTCGCTAGTCTTAGCTTTCATTTGGTATCTTTGGGCATTCAAAGTCGTCTTGGCTGAAGACTGGTTTGCCAGTCTCGTCCAAGTGCGGGAAGTGACGCAGGCAGCTATAGGCTCGGTCTGAAATCTCAGTCACGGTCTTTGGCCTAGTAGTGTGATGGAGTAGATCGCGGAGGAATTTACGAGTCTTGTATAGCGAATACTGCTGTTCGTAGCGTAGGCTCATTGTATCTCCTTGTGTTGTTTTATTTCCGTTGGAGTGAATAACTTTAAGAATAATTCAGTAGAGCCAATCCATGAGAATCCTTCTCCCCATGAAATTGTTTCGCCTGAACTCGACATAACTACCTGCTGGTCTTTTCCGCGTCCAGATTGATCTCCACGGAATGTCCACCAGCTACTAGGCTTGGGTATCATCATGTAATAGTTCTTGTGGGAATTTGTGAAGCAAGTCAACCAAGGCATCTTCCCCGTCGATAATCGCATCCTCGCTCAACTGAGGGTAAACAGCATGTAGCACTTCGTGGATGGCGGTTGATAGGACGGAAGAAGGGTCTGGATCAACAAGTATCTTCTTTTCTTCTTCGACGCACAACCCAATGTCATCCTCTTCCACTCCGATATAATCGTCTTCAGTTGGCTTCTTGAAAAGAACCTTCCAAGTTTCCGATTTGACACGAACACTTATCCGTTTGGGTCGCACAACAATAGAATTTCAGATTGTTTTAAGAAGTCAAAAGATATTTTTATATGCCAGTGTAAGTTGCTTACTACCATTTAGTCACACAACTCCAGTATCGAGCAGAAAATTTATCTTTGGCCGAAGAACATTTATGACGAGCCTTGAAGCTCTCTCTACGCTTGCGGTCAGCAGCAGACTCGCCTTCGCGTTTGGGAGAACCTGATACACCTTGTTGCCCGAACCTGACAGTCTTTGTCTTTCCATTTTGACTTGCCAAAACTACATGGGATTTCTTGGCTCCCGGCGTTCTCTTGGGTTTATTAACACCAGAAACACCGAGCCTTTTCATTGCAGATTTAATTGCCTCGCTCATGTTATTTGCCCTTGTAGAATTCCGCTTGTTGATTGTGAAGTGACTCGGCATACTTATCCGCTGACGCTCTATCCTTAAAAATGCCAAGATGCTTTTTGTTTTTCATTGCATAGGAAATTGCATCCTTGGGATTCATTACAGTTCCATCATCAGCGATTGTAGGAACCAATACAACTCCTCTGTCTGTATCAAAGCTCATTGATTTGACGGTGCTGATACTGCCATCTGGATTCTTAACAATCGGTCTATTAAATAAGTCTATGTTACCAAACTCTACTATGCCATCAATCTCTTCCTTACTCATTGCTCAATGCCTCCCTGATAATTTGTTTTACATGGTTGATCTGTCTCGCCTTCAAGCATTGTCTCAAAATGCTTTTTAGTTTTGCGTTCTCTTTTTTTAGTTTTTCAATTTCTTCTTCAGACATAAATCATTTTAGCAATTACATATAAAGAAAGTAACGAAACGATCATTACAATAGCGGCTAGTATCCATAGATTTACTTTATGCATTATCGTTTATTTTTGTAGTAATCCGTAAGCGTTCCTTTACGACGAGCTTCGTTCTCATCCCACCAATCAGAAACACCTTCTTTTACTTTCTCCCAAATACTTTTTTCCTTGTAGCGTTCTAATAACGCTTGTTTTTTTTTCTTATATTCATCCGATTCCATAATTCAAGAGATAAATTTTTTACTGAACTCAAGAGCGTTGTCCCACCTATTCTTTAGGCCGTTCCAGAACTTAGCCCTAGCGCCAACTGGAGGAGCAACACGAATCTCGTATGTTTCCCTAGCGATACGAAGATGGTTGAGAAGGTCTGGAATGTTCTTCATTGCTTTAGCAAGAGTAGCTTTGGTAATAGGTCCGAACTTTCCGTCATCGGCGATCTGTAGCGCAATCTGTAAGATTCTTAACGCACCTTTAGGGCCGCGATTAAAAGCAGTATCCCGAAGGAATGATTCAATAGCAGGCTCCTCTGTCCAAGCCTTAACGACATCAGTGTATTCCACTAGATACTTCTTGATATAATTCTCAGCGTGAGCGTGTCTATTGTTATCCAATAATGACTTGATATGGTTAGCCGCTTTAGGATGATACCTATCGTTGATCCCAGCTATCTCAAATGTTCCACCGCCATCAGCTTTGGGTAGTAGATATACTTTAAGTCTGCCTAGTTTGTCACGCCTAGCCTCTGACTTCAGAATAAAGTCAGCCATCTCTAGCCGTTCTGCTGTCGTAGAAATTCTCATTAGAAGTCAGCCTGCCCTTTAATTTCCCCTTTGATCGGAAGGATGGATATACTCACCCAAAGGCTATCAATTAAACGAATCAAGAATGGGCGATCATCCACGATGGGAGTAACCCTAATTGGATTCTCATACCAAACATGGCTAGGATACGGCATAGCTGACATGCTTGTTGCGGCAAAGATTAGGAAGATGCCTAGAAACTTTTTAACTGGCTTGGCCTTTCTTACTTCAGCATTAGGGTTAAACAATCCCCCCGGCCTTGTTCGTCTGATATTCTTTCTAGCCTTAACCCTCCCGTAAACAGCAAGCCCAGCACCAACAGCTTCCATCGCTATCGTTACAATATCCGTCAACTCTTCATTAATAATATCAACCCTGAACCACTTCAGGGCTTGAGCTAATAGCATAACAACGATTCCGATAATCGTCCGGCTCTGCCACCATGCCTTCTCCTCGTTCATTTATCGGTCAGCTTGGCAAGAGCAAGCTCGATAGCAAGGTTGACCGTGCGATTGGAGGCATTGATACCCTCCTTAACAGCGGCATCTTTAATCTTATCTACAGCAATCTTACGCTTCTCATCGCCGCTCTTATCTGAGGTTAGCAATGAAGACACGACTTCCATAGCGATAGGCAGAAGTTCTTTCAATAAAGAAGTAGCAGACTCCCGAAGGATCGGGATGATGAATTCAATAACAGACTTGGACGCTCCAGTAATAGCGGAGATGGCTTTAATAAGTAGTGCTTTCATTTGTCTTTTTTATCGTTGTTTCGTTTCTCTATCATTACAATAATTGATACGATAGCTGCAATCGTCCCGAATGCAAGTGAGCTAATACGCAACCACTGCTCTACATGCGGCAAGATAGAGATAACTACAGCTAGTAAACTTGTGATGGAACCCATAATTCCAGTGTGATGAGGGTAAGATTGCGGATCAAGATTCATTTCGCATTATTTTATTTGTATGTAATTCTAATATTTATTTCAATTAAGTAACAGGTAATGAGGAAAAATACTCTTCCTCTGTTATTTCTGTTGCTCCAGAAACATCGAAATGTGAAGCAATAATTGGAATTGCGGCTATGAGGCAACGATCTTCGGCATCACGGGGAGCTTCGTTGGATGGAACGAACCAAGTTGATGCTATGGAATTCGGGAATCCGCTGGAGGAGTCCATTGCAGCACGAATGGTTTCATATGATTCTTGAGATGATCGGAAGAAGCGCCTCATATAGCAATTCCCCATTTGGCGCTCAAGTAGCTCTCGACTTGTTGGCGCTCGACGGTGGTGAGGAGGCGGTCGTAAAAAATAAGCTCAGCCAATTCGATGTTGCAAGTTACACCGATTGAGATTGTTGCAACATCCGTATCGCTTGTTGTTCCAGCCGTTCCTTGAGGATTCTGATAAATCAGAACGCCATTTTTATACATAAAAACTGTTGACTCAGAATAATCTACAGCGTCTGCGATCAACTCAAAATCTAGCGAAACACTCCCACTAGGCGACCTCGAATCAGATGTTGGATCGGAATCTAGTCTTCGTGTCACGATTGAGCGTTGCGCCATGCCAATTCGGCGAGATTCAAAGCGCCTAAGGCCACCTACGCGAAAAATAGCCTTCCCAGCCGTGGAAAGTATTTCTTTGTGTTTTAATACAGCAAGAAAAGTTGCCCCTGTTTTTGAACGCAAGAGTCCGGGCGCACTCACTAATGAAAGAGAATCATCCGTGCCGTCAAAAGAGATGGTGTTCTTTCCGTTAAGCGATGCGGTAGACAGGATCGGTCGGCTGTTGACGGTGCTTTGAGTGAAATTTCTAGAGTTAGTTGAAAGGTCTTCCCATCGTCCAATCGCCGCCCCATTGGTTGTGACAATTGAACCTCCACTTGTGGAGTCATAAATGCCGTTTGTGGCATCAAGCCAAATAGCCAGAGATGTAATAGAATTTGGATCGAATCCGCCGCTCCTATCAGCTACAACAGAATCGTCTGAAAACTTCTTCCAAAACCCGTTCCAAAAATAAACTGGTATCTCAAGAGTTGAATCAAACGCAAAATTGCCTGTAGATGGGAGAGATGTTGTTGCGTATGATTGTATCTGGAAACTTGGTCCTGTGGCTCCAGTTGACCCTGAAACTCCAGCCGCTCCGGTTGCTCCCGTTGCTCCTGCTATACCATTCTCTCCAGAAATACCCGTAGCTCCTGTAGCGCCATTCACCCCATTAACTCCCGTTGCCCCCGTAGCTCCGTTCACTCCGTTTGGACCAGTTGAACCAGTTGCCCCAGTCGCTCCACCCGGACTTCCAGCGGGTCCAGTCGCTCCAGTCGCACCATCACTCAAGTCTCCAGCATATAGCCAATCAGAAAGATTTCCGTTATTTGCTATTCGCGTATAGAGTCCAGATGGATGCCTATTGATTAATGGGATTCCAGTTGACTCAAGAACGATATAAACAGAACGAAGCGGAGGATTGTTAAGCGTTATAGGAAGATCGTTGTAGGTTTGAACTTCGCCAGAGATTCTTCCGCTTCCACTAACAGCAGTCTCGTATGTATTCTGGACTACCTTGTATAAAAGATTCCACCTTCCATCTCCGCGAGTTGGCGGATTAGGACCAGTGTTAATTGCAATCTTGGCGATTAGATTGTTTTCGGAATCTCCGAATTGTGGAAGAAGTGGCATTGGTTTATAGTATTAACATACACTATTTTAATTATTTAGCTTCAAGTTCAGCAACTTTAGCAGAGAGTTCTTGAACTGCTTTGATAAGAGGAGCAATCAATTCTTCGTATCCAATTGAAAGAACATCGTCGCCTCCTTTGACAGAGTGATCTTGGAAACCGCCAAAATCAATGCCTTTAGCGTCAAGAACTGCTTTCACTTCTTGAGCAATCAAACCATGATGGAAACGACTGCGCTTCTTGCTACCATCGTGAGTGATGTTGGAAAGTTTAACATCTTCAAGCCACTTATCTCTTTCAACAACATAAGCGTTGTATGCGGCAAGTTCTTGAGCGTATTTTGCTTTTTCTTCTTCAGTAGCACCATCTTCAAGATCAATGGGCTTATTAATAGTAGCTGGTGCTTCCGGGCGATAATCCTCGCGCATATCCCACTTGAAATCGACGGGACGAAGTGCGTTTACGAAATCAAGACCAAGTTCAGTATCACGGACATCAGCTTTGTCTCGGATGTCGGAACGATTTTGAACTGCTCCGTAGGCATAAGTTGTAGTAGCAGAATTGCCAAGTTGAACTTGATTTGATCCTGTTACAGCAGACGAATGACCAATTCCTGTTGAATTATTAATATCATCATTTTCATGCAACGCATATCTTCCAAGTGCTGTATTGTATGAACCAGTAACCAGATCACGCAATGCCGAGGCTCCACACGCAGTATTTTCAATACCACCAATACTTTCTAATAAAGAATTATAACCAATTGCACAATTGTAGCCATTAGGCCCAGATGCAATATTGTTTTGTAATGCATATCTTCCAACTGCTGTATTATTTACTCCGTCAGTATTAGAATAAAGTGCAAGATAACCAAGTGCTGTGTTCCCATTTCCTTGTGTATTTAACGCCCCTGCTTGAACTCCAACTGCGGTATTTTGGGTTCCGCCTACATTATTTCGTAATGAATTAATTCCAATTGCCGTATTATTCACTGCATTATTAAAATATAACGCTCCAGCTCCAATAGCTGTATTATTAATACCAACAATATTTTGATTTAATGCACCATTACCAACGGCAGTATTGTTATTTGCTGTTTCGTTATTTGTTAAAGCTCCAGCCCCAACTGATGTATTGTTAATTCCAGTTGTGTTAGCAAAAAGCGCATTTACACCAACTGCGGCATTATTGTTTCCAGTAGTATTTGATTGAAGCGCATCTAAACCAACTGCTGTGTTGTTACCTCCAGTTGTGTTGTCTTTAAGTGAACCATAACCAACTGCCGTATTGCTGTTACCAGTTGTGTTTAAATTTAAAGAAGCCCACCCGATTCCTGTATTTTTACTTGAAGAAGTGCTATTTGCAATTGCGCCATATCCAATTCCTGTATTATTGCTTCCGCTAATGTTGGCATCAAGCGCAAATGAACCAATAGCGGTATTTTCAACACCTGTCGTATTTAATTCAAGCGCATGAAATCCAACTGCTGTGTTATTAGATGCAGTTGTATTATTTTGCAATGCATCACGGCCAAGTGCTGTGTTATTACCTCCAGTTGTGTTTACTGAAAGTGCATTTTGACCAAATACAGTATTGCCTACAATATTTCCAGACCCCTTTCCAGCGGTGAGTCCGTTGATAAGCGTATCTTTGTCGAGGTTGACTACATTAGTTGTTGCTTTAGTTAGTGGCATAATTTAAGTTTGTTTAATTTTTTGTTAAAGTTATTCTATGCTGTAGATAATGAAACAACTACAAGGGAGCTTCCACTTGGAACTGTTGATATTGTAATCGTTCTTGGAGATACATTGTTTATTGTATAATTTGCTGGAGCCTGCATAACCCCGTCAGCATGGACAATGTATAATGCTGACACCAAACTTCCACTCGTATTTCCAGTCAATGTCCAAGTATTCGTTGTCCCATCCCCGGAAAATGTCCAAACATTCCCTGCATTTGATGCCGGAATAACACCAGTAGCACCTGTAAGACCAGTTGCGCCAGTAAGCCCCGTAGCTCCAGTCGATCCGATATCACCCGTAGCTCCGACAACACCAGTTGCTCCTTCAGGGCCAGTCGAACCTGCGGCTCCGATGTCTCCCGTAGCTCCTTGCAATCCTGTGGCTCCGGGGATTCCAGTAGCACCAGTTGCTCCGATGTCTCCTGTAGCGCCTTGCAAGCCAGTTGCTCCTTCAGGGCCAGTCGATCCCGCTGTTCCAGCTTCTCCGGTAGCGCCTTGAACACCTGTAGAACCTTGAGGCCCAGTAGCACCTTCGCCACCAACATCACCAGTAGCACCCTGCAAACCCGTTGCACCCTGAATTCCAGTAGCACCTTGAGGGCCGACATCGCCAGTAGCTCCAATACCCGTAGCGCCTTGAGAACCAGTAGCACCAGTTGCACCAACAGCGGTTTCAGTCACGGCATCCCATGCGTAACCATTCCACATCCATGTCTTGCCTGCGGCGGTAAACAACTCGCCTATAAATGTTGGTATCGGGAAATTAATTGGCATAATATTTTATTAAATCTTATTTGGTGTTATTGTCGTGTCAAGACTAGTAAAACTTGTAGTCGTTACTAAAATACCTGTCAATGTTGCGTTGTCGTTCATTCTGTTTCCTCGGTTTCTGGGAAATGTAAGCCCAGTTGGGATATGTGTATTTCGCATTCTTCGTGAGTCCCTACAAATAATGTGCCTCCAGTTGCTATTGATTGGTCTGTTTGCTCGTAGAAAATAATAATTTTATCTTCATATGCCAATTTCCACATTCCAACAGAATCGTCGTATGACCAACCATTTGCGTTTGGAGAAATTATCATGGGACTGTTACAGAAAGGGTTGAGGTTGCAGAAGTATAGGTTGCTGTGGTTCCAACTGGAACGCCTGACAAGGAGATAACTCCCGGTGCGTAAGACTGAGTTGTTGTTCCTTGGAAGAAACGGAAATTGGTTGTTGCTCCCGATGGAGGTGAAACATTGAATGAGACTGAAAGTGCGCTTGTGGTGAATGTTGCCGTTGCCGTTGAAGAACCATTTGTTTTTGATGCGCGAAGTGTCCCCGCTGAAATACTAGTCGCTCCCGTGTATGTGTTATTTCCGCTGAGAGTTAGCGTTCCAGTCCCTGATTTTGTTAGTCCTCCAGAGCCGCTGATCACGGCACTGATCGTGAGGTCTGAAGTCGCCGCAGTCGAATTACCTATTGTAAAGGTTCTGGTGGTAGCACCAAGGTTGAGGTTTCCGCTAATGCTTGCTCCGTTGGCGTTGTTCGTGGCCGAGAAGGTCACATTTCCGCCCAGAGTAAGAGTGCCGCTTCCAGTTGTAACTGCCGCTGTAGTGCCTGACGAACCGCCGCCCAGAGCGAGCGTGGTGATGGACTGGTTGATTCCATTCAGGTCGAGTGTGCCGTTGAATATGTTAGTGGCGGCAGTTGATATTTTACCCGATCCACTGAGCCGCAATGTGCCAGCATTTGAGGAATTTGAAAATCCAAGGTTTGTTGATCCACTGTAGGTGTTGTTACCGGAGAGTATCTGCGTGCCGCTTCCGGTTTTCACAAGGTTCAATGTTCCCGTGGTGACACCAGTGTAGCTGTCTGGACCTTTGATCACCCCGGAGAAAGTCGCTGTATTGCCCGAAACACCGTAGGCGGCGTTGTTGGTTGTGTTGCTGACTCCCAAGGTGATCGTAATAATTCCGTTGTAAGCATTAGCAAGCGTGCCTGAACCCGTGAGTGCGTCGAACTGAATTGCGAGGTCCGAACTCCGGTATTCGGCTCCGGAGGCGACATTGAGCGATCCGAGATTTGTCGCGGTCGAAGCACGACCATAGCCCCATGCCCAGCTTCCGCTTTGCACATCCAGCACCGCCCCTGCGGAGAGGTTGGTTTTCATGGTTCCGCCGCTTCCTCCGGCACTAATAAAATTGGTTCCGTTAAGAGCGACAACTCCCCCCCCAGTGATGGAAGCGTTCACGGAATTAAATGAAGTCCATGTTCCTGCGGTGTTTGCACCCAAGGAAGTCGCATTGCCAGTCATGGTGATGCCGAGCGTGGCTCCCGAGGCGACCGAGAGGTCGGTGGTTTTGTAGCCGCTCACGCCTGTCATACTTAGGGTTCCGGTGCTGACCGTGGTTGTGCCAGTGTAGGTGTTGTTGCCAGTAAGAGTAAGCTGTGCCGCGCCATTTTTAATAATTCCAATTGCGCCTGTAATCGTTTGCGAAATCGTAAGTGCGGCGTAGCACATGAATTGGCGAAAAGTCGCCGTTGCAGACGCTATTGCCGTAACATCGCTAGTTCCCACTTCTCCCGCGTTGGAATCAGTCAGTTTCATCCTACGATGATGTAAAGCGTATTGGCTGTTGGAGTGCCAATTGCGTTGTATGCCGCTTGCGTGATTTGCACCATGTTAAGCAGTTGGGTTCCTCCTTGAGCCGCAGTCGTGTCTGAAAGAACAGTATTGGCTGGGGCAGAACCAGTTGCTCCTGTTGCTCCATTTAAACCAGTTGCTCCAGTCAATCCTGTCGCACCAACTAACCCGCTAGATACTATTGCAAATATAAGTTGGTGGTTATTAGCAAACCCAGTTGTTCCTGTTCCAGCAGAAGTGACCAATGTTGATGGTATTGAAATGTAACTATTTAATACAATTGTTGGCGTTGCGCTAATTTCCCATGTCTGAAAATTATTTGAGTTATTTTGATCTTGAATGACAAAAGTGTCCCCAGTTTTGAATAGTGGGAAAAAGACATCAATATCGTTACCAATCGCATCGATGTGCGATAGTGTTATAGATGTTGCTGCAACTTGAGACGCATTATTCCAGAATAAGTGTCCAGTTGTTGGAACTCCACTTGTTTGGTTTGCATCAGCTTGATAATTATAAAAAGTAGCAGATTGTCCAGCTAAACCTGTAGCTCCAACTAAACCAGTTGCGCCAGTTGCGCCAGCACCAGTTGCACCAGTAGACCCTTCTAGACCTGTAGCTCCAGTTGCTCCATCTAATCCAGTTGCACCCGTGAGTCCTGTCGCTCCTGTCGCTCCTGCGTCACCAATAACTCCAGTAGCTCCTGTTGCACCAATATCACCTTGAATCCCAGTAGCTCCAGTTGCACCTTCCAAACCTGTAGCTCCTTCAAGTCCTGTAGCTCCCGTGCTTCCATCTAATCCAGTAGCACCAGTTTCTCCAGTAGCACCAGTTTCTCCAGTAAGTCCAGTTGCTCCTGTAAGTCCAGTTGCTCCTGTAAGTCCAGTTGCTCCTGTAAGTCCAGTTGCTCCTGTTGCACCTACATCTCCTTGGATACCAGTGGCTCCAACATCCCCTTGAACCCCAGTGGCTCCAGTCGCTCCATCTGTTCCAGAAATACCAGTTGAACCAGTTGCGCCATCTAAACCAGTTAATCCAGTTGAACCAGTTGCTCCGACATCACCTTGAATTCCTGTTGCTCCTGTAAAACCAGTTGCACCATCTAATCCATTTAAACCAGTAGCACCCGTAGATCCATCTAATCCTGTCGCACCTGTCGATCCTGTAGCTCCATCTGCTCCAGCAATACCCGTGGCTCCAGTCGATCCTGTATCGCCAATAACGCCCGTAGCTCCTGTAGAGCCAGTTGCCCCGACATCACCTTGTGTTCCTGTAGCTCCAGTCGCTCCATCTACACCAGTAATACCTGTAGCTCCTGTGGTTCCTTCAAGACCAGTTGCGCCTGTCGCGCCATCTGGCCCAGTCGCTCCACCATCAGCAACTGGTGTCCATGAAGCATTGATTGATCCCGGAGTTGGAGGGTAGCCGGGGTTTAGTGGGTTGCCTGTTCTGTAATAATATCCACCTTGAAAAGTAACTGCCGCTCCAAGGTTGTAAGCGAATCCATTGTCATATACTGTAGCTGGCAATGTCCAAGGTGTTGGACCCTGTATTCCCGTAGCTCCAACATCTCCAGCAATACCAGTAGCTCCAGTCGCGCCATCAGCACCAGTGGAACCTTGCTCTCCTGTGGCCCCCTGCTCACCCGTTGCACCTTGCTCGCCAGTCGCTCCAGCACCAGTTGCGCCCGTAGCTCCAAAGTCTCCCGTTGCTCCGGTAGCACCTTGCTCTCCGGTTGCACCAACTGCACCCGTAGCTCCAGCACCAGTAGCTCCAGTTGCCCCTGTTGCAACGCTTGTTACTTCAACCCACTGATCGTCGTAGTATTGATACTCGACCATCGTAAGCGTATTAACCCAACGCATTCCAGCAGTCGGACTAGCTGGAGGGGTTTCGCTATAAAATGTAGTAAATCCAGATGCGCCAGTAGCTCCTGTGGAACCAGTCGCGCCTTCAAGACCAGTAGCCCCAGTTTCTCCTGTAGCTCCCAATCCGGTAGCACCCTGTTCACCAGTAGCACCAGTTGCGCCTTCCAATCCAGTCGCGCCAACCTCTCCTGTTGCACCTGTGAATCCTGTAGCTCCTTCAAGGCCAGTAGCACCTACTTCTCCGGTCGATCCAGTAGCTCCATCTAGTCCAGTAGCTCCGATATCTCCAGTAGCTCCTGTGAGTCCAGTTGCGCCCTCTAAACCAGTAGCTCCAACATCTCCAGTAATACCAGTGGCTCCAGTAGAGCCTGTAAGTCCAGTAGAGCCTGTAAGTCCAGTGGCTCCTTCTGGCCCTGTAGCTCCAACTCCAGTCGCTCCTGTAGAACCTTGTTCTCCGGTAGCTCCAGTGGCTCCGTCAACTCCAATATATCCACTGGCTCCAGTAGCACCAACTGCGCCAGCCGCTCCGGTGGCTCCAGTAGCTCCTGTTCCTCCACCGCCTCCACCACCATTAACAGCAGTAGAGTATGTGTTAGCGGCAATCTTCCAAAGAAGATTATGCTCTCCGTCCCCAACCTTTGGCTTTGTCTCGCCTGTGTTCTCGGCGATCTTTGCAAGTAAGTTGGATTTAGAATCGTTGGTGTTAGGAGCTATTGCCATATTACATTAAACCTGCACGGTTGCTAAGTTGTTTAGCGTAATTCTCTTCTTCTCCCTCTTCTTCCATCCCTTCCTCTTCCATTTCCTCTTCTTCCATTTCTGGTTCCTCGGATTCTCCGAGAGCATAACCATCAACAGAGCCAAGAGCGAATTGTCCATTACCCATATAACGAACTTTAGCGAGAACTTCTTTCTCCTCGCCCTCTTCCATTCCTTCAAAATCAAAACCTTCCGGTGCTGTAAAATTAGTTTCCATATTTCCTCCGTTACAAACAGGGCATCCTTTACTTTTGCAACCACATCCTCCACCCATACCTATAATGAGAGCGATACCTTTTTCTTTCATTAGCTTTAGGTTTAAGTGCGGTGGGGGATAGAACCCCACCACACTTATTATTGTTTAACCAGACCGACTCTTACGAGCAGGATTGATAAAGCGTAGCAGGCGAGCAACGGAGATGCATAAGAGCATAACCCCACTCGACACGCTTCGGCTGAGAACCTTGCATGAACAAGGCGTAGAAGTAGCCATTAACACCAAGGATGTTATTAGCATTGTCCTTGTTGTTGATCCACATGAACTCACCGCGATAGTTGACAGGATCGAACTTCAGACCCGAACCGGGGCTGGTGATGACCTGCGCAACACGGGAAGTGAACACATGAGGGTTGTAGATGAAGCTGACTTCATAAGCGGCAGAGCGATATTCTGGGTTCACGATAGCCTTGTTGCCAGTGCTGGCAGGGCTGGTTGTGAAGAACGGAACACGCACAAACGCGCCATCAACGAAGTTGTAGCGAGGAGCTTGACGATCAACCAAGTGGACATAACCACTGTAGCTGAAGGCTGCACCGAATGGCTTGATAAGCTCGTCAACCTGCGAAGAGAAGCGCAAATCCTGACGGATGTCAGCGTTCTGCTTCTTGAGGTAGTTGCTCGTTTCAGGCGAGCAGATGAGAGCGTATTGAGGCTCACCGTCAACCATTGCGTAATTGCCTTCAGCGGCATCACGGGAAAGGTCGAGGTAGAACTGATCAAGGATACCTTGGTCAAGCGCATAGGCAGGAGCCACAGCAGGGAACGCTTGGTTGGTTCCGCTGCTGGACATCGCCAGCGTATCAGGCACATCAAGAACAACCTTGTTGCCAGCGAGACGAGAGAACTCATCACGGTAGCGGTTGCTCCAGAACCACTGACTGTTTTCTTTGAGGACTTTGACCTCACCAGCCAATTGCTCTTCAGCCTTCCATGCAGTGCGAAGATCGTTCACACAGAAACCGGGCGAACGAATAGCAGCCTGTTGGAGGTTGTAGGAACGAAGGGTGCGAGCAAACTCAACAACCTGAGGAGTCGGGTTGCAGTTGTTGCCAGAACCATCGTTAGTTCCCACATCAGCCCAAGCAGTGCTGGAGGCGTTAGGAACGGTGGTGCGCTCTTGAATGAGCGTTTGGATGGATTCGCCCATGCCAGCAGGGAATGTGTCCTGCTTGATGAGACGGTTCCAAGGGTCGGTAGCAATGAGCTTGGCGGCGATCATCTCGCCGATACGCCCTGCTTCCTGTTGAAGCTGATTGTTTACATCAGCAATATTGTATTGAGACATATTATTATCTTTCTATTTAAGTTAAATTTAGTTTTGAATCCAAGTCGTCGTTTAGTTGCCCAACTTAAACTCGGTTTATTTTCCTTTACTGAGCCAGTGTAAAAGCCTTTCGGTGTTTATAAGCTCGGATTTATTTTGTTACTGATGTTGAGGAATCAGCGATCCATAACATTTTTTTCAACAGCTTAGTTATGCTGCATCGCAACTAATATGTGAACAAAGCAATATTTGCAAGTTAATTTTAAATAAAAAAAAGGACTGCCTAATTAAAGCAGTCCTCTTTTATTTTGTGAATGCTTATTTAATTAAGCAACCATTCTTCCGACAAGATTCTTAACGAAGTCGTCTGTATCCATCTTTGCGTAGTTGGTCGGCTTGTTTGATTCTGCTGGAGTTCTGGGGGAATTCCCACCAGCAGCAGGAGCAGAGCCACCGCGAAGTTTAACATTATTCTCCTTAGTTTCCTTCAGCTCGTTCTGTAATGACTTAACTGTATCAATCAAGTCTGGAAGAACAGCGGCTCCAAGGATGCCATATACTTTAAGGTTTTCAGGCCACTCGTCGTAGCTCATTACTTCTTGCTGAAGTTTAGCGATGTCTGGTCGCTTGTCTTCTGGAAGAAGATTGTAAACCTTTTCAGTCATCTTCGGAACAACCTCTTGAATTGCTGATTCCCGTTGAGCGAAATACTGTTTGTAGAACGCTTGCTCTTCTTGCTGCTGTCGCTCCATAGAAGCCTTATATGCCTCTTTAGAATTAGCCTCCAACTCCTCCTTGCGTTTCTCAATCTGAAGCAGGTTGTCAGCAAGATTCCAAATCTTCGTCTTATCTCGCTCCGACCAATCAGCCATCAACGCTTCAAGTTTCTGAGGATCGCCGTTTGTGTCTGCTTGTAGGGCATCAATCAAATCAGAGGTTTCAACTTTATTCCTTTGAGCAAAGAATTCAGCGCCCTCGATAATCTCGTTGATAGGTTCGGAAACATACTGCTTCCATTCCTTTGTAGCCTGAACACGGGTCATGTATAGCTCGCCATCCACGGCTTCACGCTCACGCTGAATTTCTTCAATCTGAGTCTTTAGGTCTTGGACTTCCTTACTGGCTTGCTCGTATTCGCTTCCTTTAGCCTTGAGTTCAGCAAGCTCTTTCTGAGCCAACTTGAGTTCCTTTTCAGCCGACTTCAGTTCCTTCCAGCGAATCTTTTCTTTTTCGCCAGTTGGCTCTACCTCGGCAGGAGCATCTGTATTAGCTTCTTCAGTTTTTGCCCCCTCATTAGTTCCAGATTTGTCAGTATTTTCGACCTCTTTTTTAGGGGCTTCTGTATTTTCTGGAGCAGGCTGAGTTGGATTTGACTTCGGCTCTTCCTTGGGAGGGGTGACGCTGAGATCATTGGATGCAATAGAATCAAGCGCACTGCGGAGATTTGTGATCGCCGAGTCCGTTGATGCTGGTTCTGTTGGTGTGGGTGTCGGTGTTGCTTGGTCGGACATATAAGATAATAATTTTTACTTAATCTTGGCACGATGACGCTCACCCCAAGATTTCTTAGTGGTAGCTGTCTTCTTGCCAGATGTTGCCATTGGTTTCTTTGCTGCTGGTGCAATGCGTTTTTCTGTTGCCATTTTCATATTTTTACTCCTGTTGGTTGTTTGTTTGTGAAAGCCTCTCAGCTTCCATGATTTCGTCCTCGGTGTATAACCCTGTGGACAAAAGTTTCCTACGAGCTTGAATGATATATTCCTTATCCAGATCATTCAACTTCTTTGGATTGATTCTAATCAATGAATTAAGTTTGTTTTGAAACTCTTCGGAACCGATGGCTTTAGCGGCCTCAATATCCGTTGGAGCTTTAGGGGCGCATTCTTGTCTAACAATAATAAATGCTTCTTTAAGAACTGGGTTGTCTAGTAGTTTCTCCAATTGAGATACCTTGTCGGCATTCATTTGGAATAGTTGTCTTTGTGTCATATTCTAATTCCCTGCGATTGTATCTTGCTGGCTGCTTCTGCGTCACGGATTGCCATCTTTTGGTTGGCATCCTGCTGGCGCATAATCATTCTCTGCTGGTGCATTTGCATATCCATATCAAGTTTCGCCTGCCGCTCGGCTCTCTGTGCCTCTATTTTAGCAAGCGTGGCTGGATCAATTTGCTGTTGACCTTGCGCCAAATTCGCATCTTCCATTCCGCTCAACATGGATTGCTGTTCTTGTTCAGCCATTAGCTTCTGAACTTTCAGCGTTCCGTTGTGCAAAATTTCGTCTGCGTTTTGAAGAACCTTGCGGTATAGCGCGGATTCCTCACGCATTGCAGGGTCGCCAGACAACCTCTCGACATGCTGTGCGACATGGGCATTAAGAGCATTGATTCCCTCAAGCATCGGAGCAAGTTGCATTGGGTCAACTTGCAAGGCTTCTTGCGCCTTTTCAATAATCGGGTTGAGTGCTTCGATGTGAACCTTTGCGTGAACCAAGTCATTCTGCCCATCAAGAACCATGATCTGACCACCAGTAAGGAGTGAGTTATTTTCGAGTTGAGCAATAGAAGCATCCATTGTTGGCTTCTCTGATTCACCGGGCTGGATAGCATATCTCGACGCATTCTCGTAGCCAGCAGTCTCGGAAGCAATATCCCAAATAAGGTTCTGCTTTCCGTAGTCTGGAAGGCTACCAAAGATTCCCATCAATCTATCAAAGGCTACCATTCTGGCTGCTTCCGATCCAGCCCCAACAGGTTTAACTACTCTGAGTCTATCTGTATCCAAGTTGAAAAAGGCTTGCAGGTAACGATCTTTTGCACCGAATCCTTCAGCACCACGGCGAAGGAGGCGTTTATGGAGTTCAATGATATAATTGCCACCCGGCTCCCGTGCATCGTAATCTTTGCGCTTCATTCGGCGAATCATTTCGCGCATCAGGGATTCCCAAGGATCGAAGAAAAGATTCAAAGCTGACACGCTCATTTTAGCAATATTGCTAAGTTCAGCACGCACTTGTGTTGCAGACTTCTCAACCGATGTATTGACTAGGGATTCTGTATTGTATGCAGATGTTCTTTCTCTGAACAACTGTGTAAACGCGCTAACAATCGGCAATGTTCCGTTAGATACATTGGGAACTATAGTATCCTTAATGACCTCAATTCCCGGTGAAAGCAAATTATAAACTCCATTCGGGATAAACTGCATCTCTTGCAAAGCAGTCTCGTCTTTAGGTTGGAATGTAGGCGCACTACCGAAGGATGCGATCTCAAGAAGCGAACAGTATGCACGATTCAATGCGCCGTTAATTGCAAAGACATCGTAGCCCTGACCACGAACTCCGTGATAGTATCCGTTAGTTCCAACTCCATAGGTAAAGACAGTGTAGGCTTCGTAGCTGTTATCAAATCTACCGATCTTTTTATACAAGAAGTCCTGCACTCCATTGTCATCGTTAATCATGTAGTGCGAAACCTTGCCGTCAAATTCAGTTACCCACAAATGGACAACACGAATTGACTGCTGGTTCGCGGCTTGAGTCGTAAAGAACAGGTCGTTATTACGAAGCTCCATCTCTAGCTTCTCCCAATCATACTGACGGAAGTTGTAATAATTGTTATTATTATTTACAGAAGATGTAATTGCTTTACGGCAAGCCTGAATATTGAATCCGTTAATCTGTGCTGTCTCTTCGTCTTTAATCAACTGGTAAAGTTGCGTAGGGGAATAGAATCGCAAGCAAGCGGCAACATCAATATTGTCCTGACCGATCTCAGTCTTACGAGGAATCTTGAAGTCAGACATATCCGTTGACTTCCAACGCCAGTCCCACTCATCATTGAACAACGACACACCAACTCCATGCTTAATAAAGCTATTGCAGAGCTTGAGATATGTAGGGAAGAAGTTGCGCCAAGAGCGAACAGCAGCGGTTACTTCCTGTGCTACAACTTGCTCAAGTTCGTCACGCTCCGTCTGGCTCCCGTAAAGAGTCGGGCAACGGAAGAATGTTTGAGGCGCATTAATGATGTCAACATACCCAGCAAGTGCCGTATCAAGAACTTGCTTCGCAAACCCCCACGACACATTGACTCGGTAGGATTGCCCTGCATTGATAAGCGCCCTTTCGTCGTAGGGTCGTTCGTTGTCGTAAGCAGCGTCAATCTTGCTACGGTCAAAAGCTGAGACGGCATCCGCTCGTCGTAGAGTCTCCCAAATCTCATAAGCTGATTTAGCGTCCTTAATGCGAGAAACCGGAGGCTTCCCGCTGTTTGAAATTGTTTCTAGTCGATCACTCATTATTGTCTTCCTTTGTTGGTTTCTTTTGGAAGAACCTTAAGTTGGCTATTCGCTTCTGATAAATCCTCATCTTTTTCTCAAGTTCAGATTCATCAATATCTTCAATGCCTTCAGCGATCTCTTGCGCTTCCTCAACTGTTAAGTTCTTTGCAACTTTCATATCGTCATTATTTATATTGTTCAACAATAACTTAACAAGTGAGCTATCCTTGCACCCGTGAACGAGAACTGCGTCCTCGCTTACAGATTTGTTCCAATGGACATCCCACGCTAAATTAGAGATAGAATCACATACCATTTCTCCGTTAATATTGCGATACTTTTCTGTCCTCCAGTTGTTTTGGATGAGATTAGATTCTTTCATCCGATTAACTACATACCACTGGATGATGTGGGTCCAATGCCTGTTAGATATAGAAAGGGAATTCAATACAGGTGCAGAACAGATTTTTGTGGAATACACTCCAACTTGAGCCATCCTGTGTCCTGTGACAGACTCAGGAACGAGTTCCCCGTTCTTGCCTTCATACACTCGTTCTTTAACTCCAAGATAAATCAATGGTTCACGCTTCTCCTTAACCGCCCTAGTCGTGTCTGCGTAATATTCAAACGCAATTAGATCAAGCCAATTCTCTCGCATTGGAACGGTGTCTAACTCAAACCAAAGAAACGCATCCGTCTCTTCATCCTTACGGAGATGAGCGCAAGTCTGCTGGAAATAGAAGTTGCAAGACATAGGCCAACCCATCATCGTGTCTGGAATAATGCAAGCCTCAGAAGATTTGAACAAATGTTTAATTTGCTTTTCAAATCCAATGATGACTTCCTCGTTTTCTCTTGACCCAATAACTAGTAGGTCGTGTTCTTCGCCTACTGGAAATTTATTAATCGCACTGATGAAATCAGGGATCAAATGCCGATCATGTTTTGATACAGGAATAACTAGCTTCATATTAAAAAATCATCTCAAACTCAGCCGTGAATTTAATCGGCCTAGAAGGAATCGCATCGTCAAATTCAAACCCACTTACCTTCCTCCACACCCTCCGAGGCATAAAGAAACAATACTCGTAAATACCGCGAGAAATAACGAGAACTTTAAAACCCGCTCTTTCCACCCGATACGGAGTTCCCTCAACTGCCCTTTGCAAAGCCAGAGCAAGAGGAGATTTTGTAGGGTTGCACTTAGTTCCATTGACATAATCTTCGGGTTTAACAATCACATCAAATAAAACAGATTGCCGATGTTCGTCAATATAAAGTTCTGCCCTCGTTTTTTGAAAACCAAGTTCCTTTAGTATGTTCATCACTTCCCCCATACTATTATAATATGACTTATTTTCAAGAAATAATTGAAAGAGTTTTATATTTTTGTAAAGTGAGCTAGATGAATTCAGCACCAATTTACGGTGATCCACTTGATGGATACCTTCACCTTTACGGGTTTAACTGGAAAAAAGGGACACACCAAATCGCAATCGAACTTGCGATGTTCAGAGAAAAGATTAAAGGGAGGATTCCTAAAGATACTGGTGGATACGATATATTCCATCACTTCCAAAGAATCGCCAAGGCTCTCTGGCCTGAGAAAGATAGCAAGTCAACAGTAAACTTCATCTGGCATCCTTGGGCAGAACGAATGATCCGAGCTGCTTGCAATCACGAATACCTTGCAATCGCTGGCTCTGGTGGTTGCGGTAAATCGGAGGCTTACGCAATATGGGCAATCGTGAACTACCTAGCCGATCCAGAGAACACAACAGTCCTTGCTACCTCCACGACAATCAAGGCATCCAAGCAGCGTATCTGGGGTAAGATTACTAGGTATTGGGGAGTATGCGAACAGCTAGGTTTGCCGGGGCATCTTGTGGATTCGGAGAATAAGATCAGTTATGTAGGCAAGGATGGCAAGCGTTCTGACTTGTCTGGCATTGTTCTTATCCCCGGAGAAAAGAAGAAGGAGCGTGACGCTACTGGCAAGATGCAGGGTATCCACAACAAGAATGTTATCTTTGTTGCTGACGAGTTATCTGAGCTATCTGAGGCTATTACAGAGGTTGCATTCTTCAACTTGTCCAAGGGTTGCGAACGCTTTCAGTTCATCGGAATCTCCAACCCTGCCTCGTATGTGGATGCGTTTGGAAAGTTCGCCAAGCCTAAAGATGGATGGGAAACTATTACTGTTGACGATGAAGAATGGGCCACTTCCCGTGGAGTATGCTTGCACTTCGATGGGTTGAAAAACCCAAACATGATAGCCAAGAAAAAGATTTATTCTTGGATGGAGGGTCCGCAGGATTTTGAGAAGATTCCAGAAGAGGCTAAGAATACATCCTCGTTTTGGCGAATGTATCGTGGCTTCTGGTGTCCTGCTGGTATTACAGATCAGATTTATTCCGAGGTCGAGATACTTAACTCTAAGGCTACCGACAAAGCCGTATGGCTTGATAACGAGAAAACCAAGGTCGCCTTCCTCGATCCATCCTTCACTAATGGTGGAGATAGAACGGTTCTTTACTTTGGGACGGTTGGCAAGCTGGCAGAGCCACATGGATACAAGGGTCTGCAATACGATGAGTTCTTGGTCTTCCAAGAGGATGTCACAGACCAATCCATGACTCGTTCTCAGCAGGTAGTTCAATGGTTCCGTAATGAGTGTCTAGCTAGGGGTGTTCAGCCTCGTAATGCAGGATACGATAAGTCCGGCGCTGGTGGGCCTCTAGGCGACTTTATATCCGTTGCTTGGTCAAAGGATGTGTATGGCTTGCAGTTCGGCGGCAGGGCTTCAGATCAGCCTGTATCGGCATACGATCCAACCCCGTCACACGAAAGGTATGTCAACTCGGTTTCCGAGATTTGGTATTCCTGCAAGGAGTATATGCGGACTGGTCAAGTCAAGGGTATCGGCGATGAGTTGATGCGAGAGATGTGTATGCGGAAACTTGATCCTAATGGAGAGAAGAACCTAGCATTACGCATTAAGGTTCTGCCTAAGTCTGAGATGAAACAACGATTCGGCATATCTCCTGACATTGCAGATGCGGGGATGGGACTACTCGCCTTGGCTAGAGAGAGGCTTAACCTAGATAGCAGCACAGCTACAAAGGCTCTTAATCCTAACAATAAGTCTGACTCTAAAGGCTGGAAGCAAGCCTTCAGTAAGTTTAAGGCTATTTATGGTTAAACAATAAGTCCTTGAAACTTATCTCGGTGGAATATAACTGATTCACTTCTAATCATATTCCTATCTCTTGGAAACATATGAGGATTTAACCCATTCGTGTAATCTCCGTAAGAGTGCTGTATTAGGTTGGTGAATGAAACAAGTGGTTTTATATTCTTGATAATCCATCCATCCCATCCGTCTCTTTCAATTCCCTTTGGGATTAATTTCCTAGCAATACCTCCATACACACCGATCCCGCCAATCATATCGTGAGGTGGATGAGAATCTGACGATAGCATTATTGGCTTTCCGAGTTTCGTATATTCTCGCTCAAGCGCATAAAGCCATCCAACCTTTAGAGGTATGCTATCAGGCTCTAACCACGCAAATGGTTCTGAACCCATAGCATTAAATGCCTGCTGTAATGCGTGATTATTTCTTTCTGGATATGACACTACAAGCCCATCATTTATGATAACTTTTACTTCAGTCCCATCCAATCGCCTGCAATGCTCGATAAGTTTATCAACCTCTTTAACCTGTGAAGCGGCTTTAACTATTACAGCTTGCATAAAACTATTTCTATAAATGCCTCCACTCCATTTGATTCAATGAATGTTTGATCTACGCTTGATTCGATCTTGTAATCGTAATTAGTATCCACAAGCATAGCTCTCTTCGCGTAGCAGTGTGGCTTCAAGTAATCCAAGAACTTGTAGATGTTCACATGATACTTTGCTGGACTCGTTTCATGCGTGAAACTCCAAGTGCTTTTATGGTCTGGATTGTATCTTGAGGGCCACTTGTTTCCTTCATACAAATCCCAATCAGGAATAGATACAATTAAATGCCCACCACTCTTAACAATCTTAATCCACTCAATGATTGCTTCGTATGGATTGTGCATGTGTTCAAGGCATTGAGAGGCGTGTAGGTAATCAAACTTTGCAGGAAAGTATTTTGAAATACAATTAGCATCTCCGTCATTCATATCAAACGGGATGCAATTGTCATACCAAATCTTATCATCCCCACACCCTACATCAATTCCTTTACCACTAAAAATTTCAGACCAGTTGAATACTTGAAGCTCATTTTCAATCAATCTCCTTCGCATTGCCTTACTCGTTTCATTCATCCGATCAGTTCCTTTACTTTCTGTATGGATACAAGCAATCGTTCTGTAATTGGATCAAGAGCAACGAAAGGAAGCGTCTCTGCTACAACCATCTTTTCTATCTCAGATTTAGGCTTCTCCATTCCCGCTGATTGAGCCTGAATTACCAGCACATCAATTGAGTAACTATTTAATGTTTTTCCGTTTATAGTTAATCTCCAACCGCCGCTTGGGGTATGCGACTTGTCTATATATCGCTCTGGAGTTTTGGCCGAAACTTGTATGCGTTTTTCTGACAAAACTGTGTCGATCTTTCCATCGTAGCAAAATGTAGCATTGTCTCGTTTATAGATACAATCTGGAGTCCATAAACAGACTTCTTGTATCGTCCGATGCTTTAGCCCTTCAGCTACGCAATTCGCTGAACTCTGATTCCCGATAAAGCATTCCGAGCTATTGATAGCAATCGCAAGTTCAAGATAGTCCTTAACGATCAATCGCTCAACCTTTCCAAATCTCCTACAGAACAAGTCATACTCGTTGTCGTGTCCAACAAATAGAATTGATTCACCGAGTTGATTAACTATTTCTTTCCACGGGAATAACGGATTAGCATATCTATTCGTCTTGTTAACAATAATCCTGCCTTTGAACTTATTATCCTTTGGACAAAAAAGCCACTGTTTATTTAAATCTGTATGCTGTTTTATCCATCTGGCGTGTAGCTCTGCAAGCGGAACGCCATACGGGAGTCCGCCATTTCTGAAATCAACAAAGGATTTATCTATTTTATATATAAGTTTCTTGCCACACTTGTTTATATATGGCTGATGCTCGATTAGTGGGGCAAGCATCCTTATAGCATTTGGATTATTTTGAATGTAGTAGTTCCCGCCACCTGCTGCTTGGACTGATGCCAAGCTAAGAATAATATCCCCTAAATCTCGTTCATGTAAAAAGTTCATTACTATCCTTTCTTCCAGCAATAATTTATATCGTCAAAATCTTTCTTAATATCCTCGCTCAATCCCTGCCTCTGAATGTCAATCGGAACATGAACAGCCGCCTTGAGAGAACAACTGCAAACAAGGCAGGCTCCAAGCCTATCATCGTATTGTGTCTTTCTTTTGCCTATAACGCCCTGTATGAGCGTTAGCACCGCACCCATGCAAGCACCGCAGGAGAACTGCAAAGTCGTGTTAAACGGGCAACCAACGCAAATGCCAGCCCTTCTATCAGCCTCCTCTTGAGATACGAAGGCATCCTTGCCGGATAAGGTTGATTGCACCCAGATTCGCATCATGTTCAAGAACGAAAGAACGGCAGTCAAAGATAGCCTTCTGCGGGTTACTTTTTTAGAGCTATTCGGAATGCACTTTGATCCCCAGCTTGGATTCTGTTTACACATTTCAGATAAGAATTCTTCCTCCCAGTTTGGAGACAGCAAAATCCCATTAGCGTTGCAGTGGGATTTGTATGCATTGGTTATCGCTCGATAGTCGTAGTGTTTAAACTCAACCCCAGTTTGTGGAACTTTAATTCTCCAGTTCCCAGAAGGGGAACTAGACTTGTCTATCAGTTCATATTCGATCATTGTCTCATGCGCTTAACCGCTTGGACTGCCATATCCGATGCACCCTTCACTTTGAAGTCACCAGCGGAGTAGCCTCTTGCGTATTTTTCAAGCTCATCATCGTAATCGCTTGGCTTCATTCTTTCAAGTTTTGATCTGTTTTTAAACATTCGATCCGACATTACTTTCCCGTATTCACGGACATATGACTCAAACTCATCATCTGTAAGAATGTCTCCGAATCTCTTTTGAGCATTTGTTCTAGTTGGGATTGAGGGTCCACCACCTTGCTTTAGAATAAGCTCATTCAGTTCGTTCATTGGTGTATTTTTCGGGAACGAGAATACAACAGGAACTCCTAGCTTAAATAGCTTGTCGCCCCAGTCATCAGCCCTGACTGGTTGGCCTAGAGCGTTAAGAGCTTTAGCGCCCATCCACGGCCCAACAATCGGTGTATTTGCGTAGATAGCTCCCTCGACTGAAGACCTATCGACTGGATCGTTTATGAAATCAGTAATGTTCCTTGCGACAGATGTTCCGAGAAACGGGATAAATGTCTTTCCAAAGTATCCAGCTTGGCTCGCAAGTTCCTCTGTTACTCTTCCGTCTTTAGATGCATCGAACAGTGGTTTGGTGAAAGCAGCATACGGGCCTCTCTGTGCAAGAGCAAAGAATGATGATCCAAGCATGGATGCCATTGCGCTTAAATCTTCAGGCTCTTTCTTCGTGTCGTTCTGCTTCTTCTTAATTTCCCAGTCATCCATAGCTCCAGCAAGCATGATCGGGAAGAATAAAGCTTCACCACCGCGCCCGATGTTAATTGGGATAATTGTATCTCCAACTACAATATGGATGCTGTATGGCTTCCACTTCTTGTTCCATGAGTCAAAGTATTGCCTGTCCGTTGTGGCACTGGGGCCGTTACCTGTAATAACAATCCTAAACTGCCTGTCGTCTTCATCGTCGGATGATCCAGCTCTCAATGCGGCAAGGCCAAGCATAACGATTGAACCCGCAATAGCTTCTGTTAGCCTTTGCTTGAATTGAGCGTCTGTTTGAAGAGACATTGCGTATGGAGAGTCTTGTCCTTTATTCTTTTTCATGTTATCAACCCAGAGTCTAACGAACCCATACGGACTAAACCAAGCAACATTGTGAAACACTCTAGCTGGAACCAATGCGAATCCGTAAAGCATCTTTGAGAAAATCTGCATTCCAGAACCTTGTCTTGCTGCACCAGAAGCTATTGTTTGCAAGAATGAAATCGGAAGATATGACAACATTCCTTCGTCAGAAAGGTTTGTGGTTTCATTTTCTGCGCCCTTGATTGTAATCGCCTTGTTTCTACCTACAGAAAGAAGCGCATCATTGATCGAGGCATCAAGAGTATCTATCGGGCTTATTCCTTCTGAAGATAGGGCAGAGATAACTTCAGATTTAACCGCCAAGTCTGCCAGCACTCCAGCACGATCCCTTGGCATCCCGCTGGCTATGCTTTCTGCAATAACTCTCCGCTTTGTATGGAGAACCATATTCGCAAACTCTTTCAGCTTATCTTTAGGAATCTTGCCTTTAGTGTTGGCAGCTAGAGCCTCCATCGCATATCGAGTAATATTCTGATTCTCCAGCATGGCGATTGCGCCTTGGTCAAGAGATGAAAGGACTCGCCCTGTAATCTGCGTCATACCTACAGCCATGTTCACAAATCCAGCGGCATACTCTCCGTTAGCCCACTGCTTCTTGCCTTTATCGAAAAGCTCCCTCAATACATTCTGACCTTGCAAATATTCGACAACATCATTTAAGTAAATTTGATTCTTGAAAGCGTAAGATGTCTGGTCATACCAAGACCTCATGCTGTCGAGGAATGATTCAAATGCTATTGGAATTCTAGCTGGATCGGTGAAAGCGTATTTACCGATGTCAGTCATCATATTCCTAACGGTAAATCCAATCGGAGATGCAATGTTGACAGTTACTGTCGGGATACCCATCAGTGCGTTTCCAACATAATAAGCACCTAGAGCATCCTTAAATCTTACGGGAAGTTTAGCATCAACGATAATCTTGTTAAGGTCACTCATCGCTTCGCGGCGAGTCACATCATCGTTATCTGGGTTGTTGATTATATTGTCTAGCTGGACGATCTTCTCAAATTGTTCCTTCGTAAATCCATCCCATCCGTTCTCTTTCGCAATAACGCTTTCAATAGTTTTAGAAGGATCGAGAACACCAGTTCTAATTGCGACTTGAATCTTCTTCAGCGAGTCTTTCGCCATGCGACTGTTTCTTGAAAGATAGTTATTCCAAGGTGCTGATCTTCCTAGAGTTTCTTCAAATGCCTTTTGTTTCGCTGCAACGAATCTCTCGGACAGAATACTGTCGTATAGTTTAGCGGCAGTCGTAGCGGCATCTCCAGTAAGCCCTGCTTGCTCAAGGTAGCCTTTGATAACTTTCTCTATCCAGCCGGGAGTCTGCTGTTCCTCAAGCGGGGTATTCTTAATGCTCGCAATCATCTCCTTGAGCGAACCTTTCTTGAGAAGGGTTTCCAGCTTCTTCGTTATGTTCCTCTTGGTGCGCTTTTCAATTTTCTCTACATCAGAAGCAACCTCTTCTGGAGTTCCAATCGTTGCGTTATCAGCGGCATCTATCGCATCGGATACAGCATCAACCTGCTCCTTGGTAGGATTCCCTCTTGCAAATATCTCTGCGGCTGTTCTGTCTCTCTTGGCTTTCTGCTCAACTTTAAGTGCGCCGTATCCATCAATGTCGTATTCTCTGGCAGCTCTCAATGCCTCGCCAGCTTCCTTTCTTCCTCCAGCCCTGTTATCTACTGGCATACGATTAATTCTGCGAACCAAGAATGAAAGCATTGTAGAGTCACCCAAGGCTGCTAATTTCGCGGAGTAATTCGCTAGAGATACAGAGAACAAACTAGCACCCATCCTAGAATCGGAATTCGTCTCAACATCTACAAGATCGTTAATCTGACCAGCCAAATTGTTTGCTTCTCCAGATTTAATGTCTAGCAATCTGGATATGTATAGCCAAGCATTCTTAGTTGCCTCATCAGATACAGTCGTTCCGTCAAAGAAGTTCTTTCTCAAGACTTCATTCGTTTGTTTGATGATTCCAACTGGAGTCGTGATGATGGGAGTCCCGCGATCAGTTCTTCCTGCTACTTGTTCCGTGCGAGGCTCTGCTTCTACCGCCATCATTCTTGGCCCTTCAACTTCTCCTTCTCTGACAATCTCCTCGCCAGCGGCAAAGCGTCTCTTAGCCGTGGATAGGATAGCAAGTGCCGTCCTATTCGGATCGGACATTTGGAAGTTCTTACCAAATACTTTATTTGCGAATGCCTTCAGCGCATCAAGCACAGCATTCCAAAGGCTTCTGCGTTGCGGATTAACGATTGTATAGGAAGTGAATGCAATAACTTTACTCTCTTCGATTTGGGATTCTTCAGTCTCCTCGTTATAGCTTTCTTCTACGATCTTATCTATCTTCGCTTTGTCTTCTGGTGAAAGAGAGTTGTAGAAA